>OGCH01000009.1_pt1 | contig 136469 bp, 128 predicted proteins | sample 1570111 | NCBI WGS metagenome assembly OGCH01 (sample SAMN03436243, study PRJEB24508) | hot springs metagenome | biome: Desert Springs; feature: Hot Springs; material: Water | place: USA: Great Boiling Spring, Nevada | collected 2008-12-01 | depth 0 m m | reverse complement strand
ACCTCCAGCACCGCGCCCCCGCTACTCAACAACACCCGCACATGCCCCAGCGCATCCAGCACATAATAACAGCTCACACCCGAACCGCTGTAGTCTAACCGCGCAATCGGTCCCAGCGGTCCCCATACATACTCGGCGACCACCCGACCCTGACCATCCACCTCCGCCAGCAGCGTGTCGCCCTCGTACAGACGCCACACCTCAAACGGCACACCACTCCGAACGCCCTGCAAACCCACTCGACGCCCCAGACTGTCGTAAATAGCATTCAGCACCACGCCCGCCTGAGAACTGCTCGCCACCACCAGGTTGCCCCACACATCGTACCGATAGCCCCAGCTCACCTCGCCTGCGCTCTGCCCAAAGTTGAACAACACAATCATCAAGTCTTCATCATCGACTTGCCCATCCCTGTTCAGGTCTTCAGGGCAGCCCTGGGGGCATTGCTGACCAAACGCGAACTGCACAGCCACTAGGTCCGCATCGTCCACCACCCCATCCCCGTTCACATCCCCCTTAATCGGTTGAGGGGCGTTCCACAAACGGGCGCGCTCGCCGTTGGGGGTGTAGGTCATATACCAGTTGTAGCTGCCTCCGTGCGGGTGGCTCCCCCCAATCCACCAGAGTCGATTGTAGTCGTAGCGCCAGTCAGAGGCATTGTCGCCCCAGCGCGTGAGGTTTCCATTCACATCGTAGGCAAACTGAACTTCTTTGGGAGTACCCCCATCCAGTCGCGACGTTTCTGATTGCAGGCTACCATCGGGGTAGTACTCCCAGCGCCACTCGGCGGTGCGGTTGCCTGGTAGCCATTCACGAGCAGAGCGCAGCGTGCCGTCGGGATAGTAGCCTGGCTCATCCGCGGTACCCCAATAGTCAAATTGTGCGATCAGTTGCCCGTTGAGGCGGTAAGTCAGCAGTCCAACCGCGTTTGGCGCCTGGGTATCTGCGTACTCTATCGTGGCACTGAGAGTACCTGCGGGGAGATAGACGGTCTGGTTCTGCAGGCGCCCTGCATTATCGTAGCTCCACTCGGCAAAGAGGCTGTTGCCTGCAAAAAGGGCAATAGGGCGCCCTGCCCCATCGTACTGATAGCGCCACACGCTTCCCCACGAGGTGGTAAAGGTTTGCAGGTCCGCTGTGAGCGCGCCCTCAGGCGTGCGATAGTCGTAGAGCCAGTAATAGCTGCCCACAGGCAGATTTACCTGCTCGCCCAGCAGCCAGCCTGTGCGTGCCGAGAGAAAGTTGTTGGTCGGGTCGCTGTCCTGATTGCGCGGGTCAGCACTGACGCCGTAGTTGGGGTCATCCGTATCGTACCACCAGCGCAGCGCCACCTGATCCTGCCAGCCTTGAGAGGTGAGCAGTTGCTTGGTAGCAACCCCCAAACGCCCTGCAGGGTCGTAGCTGAATTCGTGTCGCGTGTGGGCTCCTCCGAAGGCAGAATGTTCATGTATGGTCTGCACCCGACCGTTCAGTGTGTATTCAAAGGTCGCGAAACGCCCATCTTGGCGCGTCCACTGGCTGACTCGTCCGCAACAACTATAGTCAAAGGTTTCGGGGCGAGTATCACCATCGTGATGGATAGAGCGCAGTTCGTCGTGGATACCATAACCGTAGGTCAATCCCACCTTAGTGTTTGGCGGAGCACCCCCATTTTCCACACGCACGAGGCGCCCTGCGCTGTCATACTGCATTTCGGCGTACAGTGCACTCTGCAAATTGCCTTGATCATCCTGCCACTCCAGCCAGATCTGGCGCAGCAGCCCTGCCCGTGAGCCACTGCCATCAAAGTCATAAACAAAGCGCACCCAGCGCCCACGCGGATCGATATAGCGGCGCAAAAACAATCCATCCCACTCCCACAGGGATTGCCCGCCTGGGGCAGTGCCAAAGCCCCAACGCATCCTGCGTGGCTGCCCCAGCAGAGTCCACTCGGTTTCACTCCAGAGCGGGGTTTCTGGGTCGTTCGGATATAACTCGACACGCACAGGGCGTCCAAACAGGTCATAGGCGCTAATGCGGAGCAAGCGCCCTGTTGGATCTTCTACCTCGTGCAGTTTGTTGGGGTACGCGCTATTTTCGCCCCAGTAGCGCAGTTGCCACCAGCCTGAGCGACCTGGCTCTGTGAACGCTGTCAGTAAGCTGTTAGCAGACACTTCCGAATACGGTTGACCTCGGTAAGTGTAATCGAACCGCCAAGAAAGCGCTGGATCACTACCTATCTGCAGGTGAGTGAGTGCAGTAGGGGGATTGGGATGGCTCCCCCCAGGTGCATCAGGATGCGCCTCTCCATAGCGTAGATGTGCTTCACCCAAAGCACCTCCGTTAACCCGAAAATCTTGCAGTAAAGTATTCGGATTATTCGGTACATATGTAAACTCCCACTGTGTTCCCTCCCTGTCGGTGTGGAGGGTCAGGGCAAACGGATGCTCCGGGCTGTAGCTGTACGATTCCTGCCAGCGCGGCGTCTGAGAGAACACAGGCTCGCCATTTGGTCCAACTCCCACCTGATCGTAAACGGCGCTTTGAACGACTTGTCCATTCTGCGCTTCAAAAAGCAGTACTTCTTTCTCCCAAGCGCGATTCGGGTTCTGTACATACGAAGGACGGAGATTCTCCAGCTGGGTAAACATCCCAGAACCGCGATCCCAGCTATACACCAAGCTCGCCCGATAGTTACCACTGGGGCGTTGACGCTGAATCCCTGTCCAGAATGAAGTGCTTCCTGCATACATGTGCTGGTACTGTTCTGGAAGTAGTTGTTCCAGTTTTATTTCCTTGAGGCGCCCCAACAGGTTCTCGGGTAGGGTTCCGTAAGCACGAAGATACATCTCTCGTTCACGCTCTGGCACTGGCTCCCATGTCAGGTTCAACTTCTCTTGTAGTCGGTTGCTCCCATATATCTGATAACTCCGATCCAAACCTAACCTAGCTGTAATTTGCTGTTCAGCATTGTCCCACTGGACATCCCAGTGGTCGTTGGGTTGATCTGGTTCATTGGGAACGCTTTCAGGAGGTACCCTCCCAATACGAACCCCATGCAGCTCGTTATTCAGAGCAAAGTAGAAAACCTCACCTGTCAGGCGGTCCCAACGCAAACCGCGCTTCGTCTGAAAATCGCGTAATACAAGCCACCGACCGTTCCAGTTCTGTCGCCACTGCGCCTCAACATACTCACCCACCTGCAAACTCCAGCGATTGCCACTGGGAGAGACAATCGCAGGTTGCGGACTAAAAGACATAAAGTCGTGCAAGCGCGACTTGTAGCCATTTCCCCAGCCTATCCGCTGGGGCGGCGCAAAGTGGTAGGTCCACTCTCCTCCCTCACGAATGCGCCCTGGAGGCCCACCTCGCAACACGAAACCGCGAACCGATCCTGTTTCATCAACAACCGCCTCTAAGCTTGCTTGCACTCCTTTTGTTGGGACGATGCTCCATCGCTCTGTAAATGGACTTACATCGTCAGGCTCACTCATGATAAACGCCAGAAAGCGCATCGCACTACCGTCTGCGTCGTAGACGGTCAACTCACGGACTCGTTTGGCAGATTCAGGAATATCGCCTCCACCAGTAGGCTGCAGAATCACCTCTGTGGGAGTGCCACGCCACGCTGTGCTTCCTGGGGAGGTGCCAGGCAGGCGCTGGTTACCCGAAGATAGCACCACACACATCCGCTCCAGCCCGAAAAACCAGTATGGTCCCAGAGTGCCCCCAGGCGTAGGCGATGAGACATAGACATACCCTGAGTGGAACACATCTATTGCAGGAAAGGGCAATCCAAGGGTTGTCTGTCCTGTTGCAGGCAGCAGCAGCAACCCATCGCAGAGCCAGCCGTTGCCATCTACTGCCCCCGTACCAGAGCCAAGGTAGATGGCGTCGTTATCAAAGCAAATTTGATCCGGGACTGCAAACAATACAGGTATACATACAGGTTCAGGTTGGGGCTCCTGAGAAGAAGCAGATACAGCCACTAAACATGAAAGCAAGACAAACAAACGTAGGGACAGTAAAACGGTTCTACCCCCCCCCGCTAAAATTGCGAGGGCGAAGCGCCAGAAGGGTTCCCTCTCTGTTGCCTTGACTGAAACCACTCCCATCGCGAACCTCCGATGTCCTGATTATACAACAACCAATCGCAGCAACCTTCCTTCCCCATACCCCCTACGAACGCCACAGCATTTTGAGTTCAAATCAGGTTCAGACTGTTGACGACACGACAAACCCTGCTGCAGGAGCCACTCCTTTTTTGACACCCCTGACCCAAACGGCACAGACCCCAACCTCGCAGCAGCACCGCTTCAGCCCCACAGCAAACTCATCACAAAGCGCCACCCGCGCAAGAAATCACCCTGTGCAGGCATCAGCAGCTTTCCGACTCAGCCATGGTCTACGCACAAAACGGCTCAGTCTCACCTCCAATTCCTGCATTCGTCGTCAAGGTGCAGACTCCTGCAGGTTTCCTTTTGTTGCTGATACTGCCTCCGCCCCCGCAAACGGAACAGATACCAGCCGACGCCCATCACCAGCAACGCCACCAGATGCCCGTAGGTAAAAACGCCCACGCCCAGCACCGTGAGCGAGGTCGCGCCCGCACGGAAGAACTCGTTGATGAACCGATACGCCCCGTGCAGAATCAAAAAGCTCGCGAACAGCTGCCCCCTCGCCCAGCCTCGCTTCTCAAGGCGCGTCAGAATCACGAAAATCGCCAGATTCATCACCGTCGAGTAGAGCTGGGTGGGATGCACAGGATGCGAATGCCCCGGAAACAGCACGCCCCATGGCAAATCGGTCGGCGCGCCATAGCAGCAGCCCGCGCCGAAACAGCCAATTCGGGCAATCGCATAGCCGAGCGCGATGGAAGGCGCGGCTAAGTCGGCAATCCGCCACGCATCCAGCCTGCGCCGGCGTACAAACCACCACGCCGCCAGAATCGCCAGCCCGAAGCCCCCAAAGTAGGACATTCCCCCCTCCCACACGCGCAGAATTGCAAGCGGGTCTTCCGCGTAGGAACGCCAGAAAATCAGCACATAACCCAGCCGCCCCCCAATCACGCCCACCAGAATCGCCCAGAACGCCAGGTCAAACACATCGTCGGGGTCAACGCCATAACGCCGCGCGACTCGCAACGCTCGCCACACCGCCAGCCAGATGCCCACCATCCACATCAGCCCGTAGGTGTGAACGGGAATGGGACCGATACGAAACAGTTCGGGCATCATGAGCGCGGTTCCTCCGCCGACTCGCTCTGAGCCGGCTCTTCACGGGCAAACAACTGCACCGCCATCAAGCCCACCAGACTCACCGTAATCGCGACATCCGCCACATTAAACACGGGCCAGATGACAAAATCGAACATATCCACCACAAACCCCAGCCGCAGGCGATCCACAAAATTGCCCAGCGCGCCGCCCAGCAACATCCCTGTCAACAGGCTGATGCCCCGCGGTGGGCGCGCCCGCAGCTGATAAATAATCAGAAACCCCGCCACCACCAGCGTGAGCGGAATCGTCAGCCACCCCTTGCCTGATAGCATTCCAAACGCAATCCCCGTGTTGGGGGTCAGGGTCAGATAAAAATAGCCGGGTATCACCGGGAGCGGTCTATCCCATTCCAGCGAAGCGAGCGCCCAGAGCTTGGTCAGCTGGTCAATCAGCAACACAACAAAAGCCGTCCACCAGAACATCGTCAACATGAGGATACCCGACGCCGTGCCATGCGCTATAATTGGGAGCTATGTGGTTGGGCACGCAGTCGGTGAACGAGTTGGGGCATCTCACGATTGGCGGGTGCGACGCGGTGCAACTGGCAGAGCAGTTCGGCACGCCCCTCTATGTGCTGGACGAGGCGGCGTTTCGGGAACGCTGCCGCGCCTATCGGGAAGCGTTTCAGAGCCGCAAGCCTGATACCCAGATTGCTTACGCCGGCAAGGCGCTGTTGAACCTCGCCGTGTGCCAGATTATCGCCGAAGAGGGGCTGGCGCTGGATGTCGCCTCAGGCGGCGAGCTCTATACCGCCCTGCGTGCGGGCTACCCCCCTGAACAGATTCACATGCACGGCGTCTACAAAACCGAAGCCGAGCTGCGTCAGGCGCTGGACGCCCGTATCGGCACGATTGTGCTGGATAACTTCGACGAAATCGCGCGCCTTCAGAGCCTGCTCGCGCCCCACGAGACGGTTCGCGTGATGATTCGGGTTGCCCCCGAAGTGGAGGCGTCCACCCATCCGCTGATACGCACGGGTCAGCGCGACAGTAAGTTCGGGTTTCACCTGATGAACGGCGACGCGGAGCGGGCGACGGCGCAGGTGCTAACGGAGCCGCGCTTTCAGCTGAAGGGGTTCCACTGCCATATCGGCTCCCAGATTAGCGAGCTGGACGCCTTCGCCGAAGCCACGCGCGCGATGGTGGCGTTCGCCGAAACGATTCGCCAGCGGTATGGCTATGCGGCGCCTGTGCTGAATCTCGGCGGCGGGCTGGCAGTGCGCTACACGCCCGACGACGCGCCCCCTTCGGTAGGCGCGCTCGCGGAAGTGATGGTGCAAACGCTCCGCGCGGAATGCGCCCGTTATGGCTACCCCGAACCCGCGCTGGTGGTGGAGCCAGGGCGCTCACTGATTGCCGAAGCAGGCATCACGCTCTACCGTGTGGGCGCAGTCAAGCATGTGCCCCACGAGCGCAGGGATATTCCCCAGACCTATCTAATTGTGGATGGCGGCGTCTCCGATAACCCCCGACCGCAGATGTACGGCGCCTGCTACACGGCGCTCAACGCCAGCCGCGCCCATCCCCACCTGCCGCGCCAGCCCTATCGCATCCTCGGCAAGCACTGCGAGACCGACCCTATTATCGAGTGGGCGGAGCTGCCCGAAACCCGTGTGGGCGATGTGATTGCCGTGCTGACCACAGGCGCGTATGCCTATTCCATGAGTAGCAACTACAACCGCTATCCCCGCCCTGCGATGGTGCTGGTTCGCGAAGGTCAGGCGCGCCTGATTGTGCAACGCGAAACGCTTGAATCGGTGATTCAGAACGATTTGCCTGCGCGGTAGGGGCGCACCGCCGTGCGCCCCTACCACGCCACCGTTGCCCGTGCAGGGTCCGACCATGCGCCTCGCGCCCCACGCGGCGTCTCCCACGCGCCCCGATACCAGATGTCCTTGCCCACCCACTCGTTCGGCAAGTCCCAGATGTACGGCGACGCCGTGTCCGTCGCCAGAAACTGCATCTGCTCTATCGGAGGCGGCGGCTCGCCCGGCTCCACCACCGCGTACACCAGCCGTATCGCCCGCGCCCATACAGGCTTGCCCCGACGCCCCCCCTGCGCGTCCGCCTGCCAGAAGTGAACCGTGTGCCGCAACGACTGTACCTGCACCTCCAGCGTCGGGATTTCGGCGCCCGGTTCAATCGGCGTGCGCTCGCGGTCGCGCAGGGGCAGCCCCAGCGAGGCGGCTTGCGCATCGGTGAAGTTCGGGTTCGCCCGTAGCTGGCGCACAAGGCTGCGGAACTCGCTTTCCAGGCTGCGGCGGGCGGCGTCTTTCGCTTGTCTCGATTCATGTGTCCCGTTACGATTCCTGCATCTTAATCAATGTCTGGGATATCTCAATACTTAATCAAAATACCCCAGTAGATGTTTAAGTGTCTTTGCAGTGGATTTTCAGCGACTTCCATGTTCTCGCATGCGCGTAATTTGGAGTGCCGAAGCGGGAGCTTCAGCCTCGCGGAAGCTCCATCAAGACGGTGCTGCAGGTGCAGGCCGCAATTCTCGAGCAAAGGTACTTAGGACATCCCCGACGGCGCGGAGGCGGCGAAATTGGGGTGAAATTTGCCCCTTTTGTGCCCCTGACCCCTTGCCATTTGGCGAAAAGTGTGCTATAATAGAAGTAGCCCGTGCGCCGCAGGCGCAGGGCGGTGAGAAACGATTCTGAAGGGAGGTAAACGATGAGGCGAAGCATTCGCACTTGGGCATACGCGCTGGTGAGCGCGAGTTTGTGGACGGTTGTGGCGACCGCAGGCTGGTCGCAGCGGTTGACCTGGTTAGGCACGCTGGGCGGCGGTAGTAGCGTGGCTTCTGCCGTTTCGGCGGACGGCTCGGTCGTTGTCGGCGAGGCACGCAACGCCAGCGGTCTGTTGCGCGCCTTTCGCTGGACGCAGGCGACGGGGATGCAAGACCTCGGCACGCTCCCTGGCGGCAATACCAGCGAGGCTTTGGGCGTCTCGGCGGACGGCTCGGTCGTTGTCGGCGAGGCATACAACGCCAGCGGTTATGCTCGCGCCTTTCGCTGGACGCAGGCTGGTGGGATGCAAGACCTCGGCACGCTGGGCGGCAGCGAGAGCGCGGCTTATGGCGTTTCGGGGACGGCTCGGTGGTTGTCGGCATGGCATACAACGCCAGCGGTCAGCCTCGCGCCTTTCGCTGGACGCAGGCAACAGGCATGCAAGACCTCGGCACGCTGGGTGGCTATTATTGGATCGGCGCTCGGGGCGTCTCGGCGGATGGCTCGGTCGTTGTCGGCCGGGTACTAGGAGAAGCCAGCGGTTATGCTCGCGCCTTTCGCTGGACGCAGGCAACAGGGATGCAAGACCTCGGCACGCTTCCTGGCGGCAATTGGAGCGAGGCTTTGGGCGTCTCGGCGGACGGCTTGGTCGTTGTCGGCATGGCATACAACGCCAGCGGTCAGCCTCGCGCCTTTCGCTGGACGCAGGCTGGTGGAATGCAAGACCTCGGCACGCTGGGCGGTGATCAAAGCGAGGCTTTTGGCGTTTCAGCGGACGGCTCGGTCGTTGTCGGCTATGCACGCAACGCCAGCGGTTATAGTCGCGCCTGTCGCTGGACGGTGACGCAGAGCGGAATACAAATAGAGGATTTGAACCAGACCTACGCCAGCCTGCTCAGGGACGGCTCGGCGCTGTGGAAGGCTACTGCCATCAGCCCTGACGGGCGCTACATCGTAGGGCAGGGCTACAACAGGGCGAGGGGGCGCCAGGAGGCGTTCCTGCTGGATACGGTGCCAGAGCCTGTGAGTGTGGTGGTATTGGGCGCAGGTCTGGCGGGGCTGCTAAAATTGCGTCGGCGACGGGCGTAGCTCTCATCATCCTCGTTTGCCTCCTCTTTCAGGGGGTCAGGGGGTGTTTTGTAGGGGCGCACGGCTGTGCGCCCCTACCGCATGCAGTGTTGCAAAAGTCGCCGCTGACGGGTATACTTTGATTTTGATGGACAGCTCGCATGGAGCGCCGCGCTGGCGGCGGGTGCTGCTCAAACTCAGCGGGGAGGCGTTTGCAGGCGAACAGGGTGTTGGCTTATGCCCCGAAGCCATCGATTACCTCGCGAAAGAGGTTATCTCCATCCACCAGCTCGGCGTACAGACCGCGGTGGTGGTGGGCGGGGGCAACATCGTGCGCGGGAGCGCGATTGCACCCACAGGGATCGAACACGCCACTGCCGACTACATGGGCATGCTGGCAACGGTGATTAACGCCCTCGCGCTTCAAGCCTCCATAGAGCGGCACGGCGTGGATACCCGCGTGCAATCGGCTATCACCATGCAGGCAGTGGCGGAGCCGTTCATCCGCCGCCGCGCCATCCGCCACCTCGAGAAAGGACGCATCGTCATTCTCGCAGCAGGCACAGGCAACCCCTTTTTCACGACAGATACCGCCGCCGCCCTGCGCGCCGTGGAATTGAACGCCGACGCCCTGTTGAAAGCCACCAATGTGGACGGCATCTACGATCGCGACCCCCGCAAGCACCCCGACGCGAAGCGTTTCGAGACGCTCACCTTCGAAGACGCGCTTCGCCTGCAACTGCGGATTATGGACCTCACCGCCTTCACCCTCTGCATGGAACGCCAGATGGAGGTGGTGGTCTTCAACATCTGGGAAGCGGGCAACGCCCGACGCATCGTGCTGGGCGAACCACTCGGAACCGTTGTACGCCAATCCTGAAGGAGGTGAAACCCTATGTCGCGCAAACATGAAGAAGACCCGACACCCAAAATCAATGAACTCTTCAAAGACGCCGAAAACCGCATGAAGCACGCGATAGACCATCTCAAGCAAGACCTCGCGGGCTACCGCACAGGACGCGCCAACCCCGCGATGGTGGAACGCATCATGGTGGACTATCACGGCACGCCGATGCAACTCCAGCATATCGCCTCCATTACCGTACCCGAACCCCGACAGCTGCTCATTCAGCCCTGGGACCAGTCGGCAATCCCGGCGATTGAAAAGGCGATTCAGAAATCCGACCTGGGGGTGAACCCCGTCAGTGATGGGCGGAGCCTGCGCATTACGCTGCCTCCGCTGACCGAAGAGCGGCGCAAGGAGCTCTCCAAGCAGGTCCATAAACGCGCCGAAGAGGGGCGCGTCGCCATTCGCAATATCCGCCGCGACCTGCTGGAACACCTGCGCCAGATGCAGAAAAACAAACTCATGTCCGAAGACGACCTCAAGCGCTACGAACAGCAAGCGGAGAAACTGACCCATAAGTATATTGAGGAAGTGGACAGGCTCCAGCAGGCGAAAGATGCGGAGCTGATGGAGGTCTGATGCAAACGCACGATTGGCGAGCGGAAGCCCTTGCGCGTGGTGTGGACCTGAACCGCCTGCCCCGCCATATCGCGATTATCATGGACGGCAACGGGCGCTGGGCGCGCAATCGGGGGCTTCCGCGTCTCGTCGGGCACGCCAACGGGCACAGTACCGTGCGCCGCATGGTGCATGGCTGCGCCGAACTGGGGATTGAAGTGCTGACGCTCTACACCTTCAGCACGGAGAACTGGCGTCGCCCACAAGAGGAAGTGAACGGGTTGATGCGCCTGCTGGAGCGCTCCGCCCGTGAAGAGTTGCCCGTGATGGCGCGAAACGGCGTGCGGCTTCGTTTCAGTGGGCGCCTGCACGAGCTGAGTCCTGAGCTGCAAGCCATCCTCCATCGCGCTGAGCAGCTCACCGCCCACAATCAGCGCATCACCCTGCATCTTGCCATCAACTACGGCGGTCGCGCCGAGCTGGTGGACGCCATGCGCGCGATTGCCCGGAAGGTGCAGGAGGGTGTTCTGCAACCCGACGAGATTGACGAAGCCACGATTCAGGCGCACCTCTACCAGCCCGACCTGCCCGAACCTGATTTGCTCATCCGCACGGCAGGCGAACTACGCACCAGCAACTTCCTGCTGTGGCAAACCGCTTACACCGAGCTTTATATCACCCCTGTCCTCTGGCCCGACTTTACCATGCACGACCTGCTGGACGCGCTGTGGGACTATCAGCGTCGCCAGCGCAAGTTTGGGGGCGTGCTGGAGCCTGCCCGATAGCCGATGGCGCGCCTGCGTCTGCCCAAGCCCGTCGTCGCTTTCGGGAGCGTCAGCCTGCTTAATGACCTCAGTTCCGAGATGATTTATCCCCTGCTGCCTCTGTTTCTGAAGGGGCTGGGGGCGTCGGTGGCGTTTATTGGCGTGATTGAGGGCATCGCTGAGACGGCTGCCAGCCTGTTGAAACTCTTTTCGGGTTGGCTGGCGGATCGGTTTGGGCGTCATCGGGCGCTGGCGTTGGCGGGGTACGTGCTGGCGAGCTTGACGCGCCCCCTGCTGGCGTTCGCCAGTGCGCCGTGGCAGGTGCTGGTGTTGCGCTTCGTGGATCGGGTCGGGAAAGGCATTCGCACAGCACCGCGCGACGCGCTGATTGCCCATGTCAGCGACGCCGAAGCGCGGGCGACCGCCTTCGGCTTCCACCGCATGATGGACAATCTGGGGGCGAGCCTCGGACCCCTGCTGGCGAGCGCCATTCTGCTCCTTGCGCCAGAAAACTACCGACTGGTGTTTCTGCTGGCGAGCATGCCCGCGCTGATTTCGCTCTGGGTGTTTCATATTGGCGTGCCGCGGGTGGCGGTTCCCGTTCAGAGCCAGCGTCAGCATCCGCTAACGGGCGCACGGGCGCTGTTGAAAGGGCGTTTCGGCTGGTTTCTGGTCTGCGTGCTGTTGTTCACGCTGGGCAACTCCAGCGATGCGTTTTTGCTGCTGCGTGCGGAGCAGGCGGGCATGCCCCATGCATGGGTTCCCATCCTCTGGGCGGGGCTGAACACGGGGCGCACTTTGCTGGCGACCCCGTGCGGGATGCTGGCAGACCTGCTGGGACGCGAGCGCGTGCTGCTGATGGGGTGGTTGCTCTATGCGGGGGTCTACGCGGGCTTTGCGTTTGCGGGTTCACTCTGGCAGATTGTGGCGTTGTTTGGCGGCTATGCGTGTTATTATGGGCTGGTGGAGGGGACCGAGCGTGCGCTGGTCGCTGACTTCGCGCCTGAATCTGTGCGCGGGCAAGCTTACGGATTGTTCCATTTCGTGGTGGGCGCAGGGATGCTCCCTGCCAGCGTGCTGTTCGGCGCGCTCTGGGAGTGGGCGGGTGTGGAGGTCGCCTTTCTCACGGGCGCGGGGCTGGCGCTGATGGCAAGCGCCCTGTTCTGGCTGAGCGTGCGTCGCGCCTAAAGCGCCACCGTCTCCCCATGTTCGGGGAGCGCGGCATCCCAGCCCAGTTCGCTTTGAATTTTCTCGCGGAGCGCGAGGCGGGCGTTCGGCTCGCCGTGAACGAGATAGAGGCTCTGGGGCGGCTTCCGAAACGCTTTGAGCCAGCGAAGCAGGTCTGCCTGATCCGCATGCGCCGAGAGCGCGGTGGTCATCGCGATTCGGGCACGCACAGGCACGGTCTCGCCGTGAATCGTAATCTCTGTCGCGCCGCCCACCAGCATGCGCCCGCGCGTGCCCTCCGCCTGATACCCCACAAATAACACCGCGTTTTCAGGATGGGGCAGGCGCCATTTGAGATGATGCAGAATCCGACCGCCCGTACACATGCCGCTGGCGGAAATGATAATCATCGGTCCGGGGCGGGTGTTCAGCGCCCGCGACTGCGACACATCCTGCACGAAGTGGGTGTGATAGCAATAGAGGGGCAACCTGCCCTCGCAGTCGCCGCCTGGGCTGGTCTCCAGATTCAGGTCCTGCCCGTAGGTGCAGTAGAGGTGGGTCGCATCGGACGCCATCGGGCTGTCCACATAGACGGGCAAAGGGGGCACTTCGCCCGCTTCCTGCATCTTGCGGATGTGGTGAAGCACCTGTTGAGTGCGCCCGACGGCGAAGGCGGGGATTAACATCACGCCCCGATTCTGCAGAATATGGTTCAACACTTCTCTGAGCGTCTCCTCAACAGGGGTGGTTTCGTGCAGGCGGTCGCCGTAGGTCGATTCCATCAGCACGACATCGGCTTCGGGGAACTCGGTGGGCGGGCGCATGATGGGGTCTTCGTAGCGCCCGATGTCGCCTGAGAAGAGAACGCGACGCGGGGGATTATCGAGGTGAATCTCAATCGCGGCAGAACCCAGAATATGCCCCATCGGGTACCAGAAAACACGCATCCCCGTGAGGGTCAGCATTGCATGGAACTCCACAGGCTGGAGCAGACGCAGGGTGGCTTCCGCATCGCGTACCGTGTAGAGTGGGAGCGCAGGCTGATGGCGACTGTACCCCTTACGGTTGGCGTAATCGGCGTCCTGCTCCTGCAAATGCGCCGAATCGGGGAGCAAAATCTTGAGCAGCGCACAGGTCGCCGCCGTCGCATAAATGGGACCCCGATAGCCCTGCTGGACCAGTCGGGGCAGGTAGCCTGTGTGGTCAATATGCCCGTGCGTGAGCAGGATCGCGTCAATCGTCTCAGGGGGGATGGGGAACGGCTCCCAGTTGCGCTCTTTCCATTCGCGGGCGCCCTGAAACAGACCTGCGTCAATCAGATAGCGTTTGCCTGCGGTTTCCAGAAGGTATTTGGAGCCTGTAACGACCCCTGCCGCGCCCAGAAAGGTGAGTTGCGCCATGCCTGAAGGATACCCGCTTTAAACCCCAACGGGTACACTTGAGTCTATGCGAATCTACACCCGAACGGGCGATATGGGGGAAACGGGCTTGATTGGGGGTCAGCGCGTGCCCAAAGACGACCCCCGTGTCTGCGCCTATGGCACCGTGGATGAGCTGAACGCCGTGCTGGGCGTCGCGCGTTGCTATGTGGAGGATGCGGAGCTGGCTGCCCTGATTGAGCAAATCCAGAACGAACTGTTCGATATCGGCGCAGAGCTGGCGTCGCCTCCCGAACGGGCGGGACAGTTTGCCGCGATTGAGGATACCCACATCACCGCGATGGAGCAGGCGATAGACCGCTTTGAGGAGGAGTTGCCCCCCCTGCGCCAGTTTATTCTGCCCGGGGGCACAAAAGCCGCCGCGTATTTCCATCTGGCACGCACGGTGTGCCGCCGCGCCGAGCGCGAGGTCGTGCGCCTGAGCCATGTCAGCACGGTGAACGCCGTCCTCATCCGCTATCTGAACCGCCTGAGCGACCTGCTGTTTGTGATGGCGCGGGTGGCGAACCATCGAGCGGGCGTGCCCGATACCGTTTGGGGCGAACCGGGCTGGCGGCGCAAGCGACAGGCAGGTGAAACCCAGCCATGACCGCAACCTATACGCAGGTAGCCGAGTACGCAGGCTGGTTGAACCTGACCGACTGGGGCGTCCTGCAGGTGCGTGGAGCCGATAACCTGCGGTTTCTGCAGGCGCAAATCACCAACGACCTGCGCCCGCTCCAGCCAGGCGAAGGCGTGTTCACCTTCTTTTGCACGCCCACAGGGCATGCGCTTTCCGATGGGGTGGTGTTGCGAACCCCCCATGAGGCGCTGCTGATTCTACCGCCTGAAACCCATGCGAGCATCCTTGCGCGACTGAACGAGGCGATTATCCTTGATGAGGTGGAAATTCTGCCCCAGCACGAGGCGCTCGGGTTAATCAGCCTGCAGGGAAGCCATGTGGACGCCGTGCTGGAAGAACTGGAGCTGGAACCGCCCCCCACAGAGCCGCTTCGCCACCACATGGACTCCTGGCAGGGCGCCGAAATCCGCCTGATTCGCCACGACAGAACGGGCTTCGGGGGCGTAGACCTGCTGGTGCCCTACGCCGTAATGGAACAGTTTCAGACCGCGCTGGTGGCGACCGCCTGCCTCCAAATCGAAGAGCCGTTAGCCGAGGTGTTGCGCTACGAGGCGGGCATCCCGCGCTGGGGGGTGGACATGGACTCCCGCACGCTCGCGGCGGAAATGGGCGAACCTATCGTGCGGAGCCATATCTCCTACACCAAAGGGTGCTATGTGGGGCAGGAGGTGCTGATGCGTATTCATGCGCGAGGGCACACCAACCGCACATGGGTGCCGCTGCGTGTGGAGGGCGACACGCTTCCCCCGCGAGGTGCAACGCTTGGGGCTGAAGACCGCCCCGATGCAGGCGTTCTGACGGGGGCGGTGCGCTCGCCTGCGCTCGGCGACGCGATTCTGGCGTGGGGGTTCGTGCGCAACGCCTACACGCAACCGGGCACAACCCTGACTCTGCAGACCGAGCCGCCTGCGCATGCCACGGTGCTACCCCACGCGCCCCGCCCCGCCGCACGCTGAGGTATACTCGCACTATGCAGGCGCCACACGCCAGCGCATTTCGGATTGAGGGCAGCCCGAACCCGCTTCCCACGCCCATCACCGACCCGATCCACAAGGCGGTCTTCCCCTATCGGGTTCAGGGCTACTGGGAAGGGGGTGAGCCGGTACTGCTCTTTGAGGTGCATGCGCAGCGTCAGCCGTTGTATGCTTACGCGGAGCGCGCGTGTCGGCTGCTGTTTGCGTGCTATCGGCTGGCGCACACGCGGCTGGGACTGGAGCATTCCCTGCGCTACGGGCGTACCCTGCGCGTTTTTTTGATGACCGAGGGCAAACCGGGCGCCGAACAGCAGCGGAACCTGCTCTATCTGTACGACCTTCACGAGCGCGTGCCCCCGCGTGAGTGGGTGCGCGAACTGACCCACGAGTACGGGCACTGGATCATCCCGCCCATCAACTCTTTTGTGGAGCCAGAGGCGTGGGCGAACGGCGACCTGGGCGAGCGCTGGTTTATCCTCCATATATTCGAAGCCATCCGTCGGGGTGAGCTGGAGCCAGCCATCCTGATGGGCGCCTCTGTGGAAGAGATGGAAGCCTACCTGAAGCGTGCTTACACGCCTCTGGTGGAGCGGATAGCGCGCGAGGGGCTGAACCCCGCCCGATGGCGTTCGCGCCAGCGCGCGGGCTACGAAGAGTATCTCGCGCTCGCCCTTTATGCCGACCGCCTCTACGGCAGCGAGCGACTGGGACGCGCCATGCGAATCGCAGGCGGTGTGGAACCCGACGACTTTCTGAACGGACTCCGCGAGAGCCTGCTGGAGCGCGAGACGCTCACGCTCAACCTGCCTGCCAACCCGTGCTGGGTGCTGCTCCCAAAAGGGCTGAAGGCGTGGCGGCTCGTGGCGCCCTCTGGTGCCCGACTGACACCCGACCCCAAACGCCCCGACTGGGTGCGCGTGCAAACCCCCGCCCGAACGCTCACCGTGCGCCAGAGGAATGGGTTGTGAGGCGAGCGGCGATGCCTCCCTCCGTGCCCCAGATTGCAGGGATTATGGCTTCACCACCACTTTGAGCGCCTCTGCCTGACGCAACAGCGCGTAGCCCTGTGGCGCTTCCGAGAGGGGCAACTGATGCGTAATCAGCTGTGCCACAGGCAAGCCCGCCAGAATCGCCCCCAGCGCATGGCGCATCTCCACAGGACCCGCTGAATAAGAGGGGATGAGGCGTACCTCTTTGAAGTAAAGGGTGTACCAGTCCAGCGCGTAGCGTACCTCAGGGGGCGCGGGGGTAAAGAGAATCAGGGCGCCATCAGGGGCGACCAGCCGCCAGCCCAGCTCCAGAGCCTCCAGCGTGCCCGGTCCTACAATCACCACCTCGGCGCCGTACCCCTGCGTGCGGGACTGTACCTGAGCGACAGCATGCTCTGGGTCCTGTGCCTCTATGGGAATCGCGCCCAGCGATTCCGCCTGCTGAAGGCGATGGGGGAGTCGGTCTATTGCCAGCACCTGCGCCGCGCCCCACCACTGCGCCAGCAACAGGTGAAGCATCCCCATGACCCCCATCCCGATAATCGCCACGGTAGCGCGATGCAGGTTGCCCGCCCGACGCAACGACTTCACCACGCACGCCAGCGGCTCCACGAATACCCCCACCTCGTCGGGAACCGAATCGGGCAGGGGAATCAAGTCTGTCCGCACGATTTCAGACGGCACAAGGAACCGCTCGCTCAAGCCGCCCGGCTCCAGCCGCGTGGCGCGCCATGTGGGGCAATGCACGAACGCTCCACGCCGACACAGCGCACACTGACCGCACGGCGCATGGTGATGCACCACCACCCGCTGTCCCACATGAAACCCCTGCACCCCCTCGCCGAGCGCCTCAATCTCGCCCACCAGCTCGTGCCCCGGCACCAGAGGTGCTTTCTGGCGGATGTACCAGTCCATCACCTCGCCCGTGCAAAGCCCGCAGGCGCGCAGTTTAACCAGCACCTCGCCTGCCGCAGGCGGGCGCAAACTCAGCTCCGTCCACTCAAAACGCCCATCGGGCAGGAATCGCCACGCACGGGTTGGGAACATCCTACGCCTCCAGCCACTGGACGGTCGCAGGGGGCACAATCCCCGCTTCGGCACCGCGGCGCAGGAACACTTCTATAGCGCGGCGCCCGCGCGCGCCCATATCCAGCGTCAAATCGTTTACATACATGCGCACGAAGCGGTCGGCAGTGGCGGGGTCAATCCCACGCCCGAACCGCATCGCATACGCCATCGCCCGTTCGCGGTTTTCCAGCCCCAATCGGATGCTCTCCCGAAACACACGGGCAATCTCGTGCTGAATCGCGTCGGGCAGGTCGCTCCGTACCGCGTTAATCCCCAGCGGCAGGGGTAAGCCCCCTTCCCACAGATTGCGGGTCTCCTCGCGCCACCACGCGCCCAGATCCAGCAGCGTGTGCAACCCCACTGCCCGATGGGTCAGTTGCCCTTCGTGAATCAGCAAGCCGATGGGCACTTCACCCTTCAGCACGGCGGGCATAATCGTGTCAAAAGGCATTTCTATTGTTTGCGCCTCAGGCAGGAAGAGCTTGAGCGCCAGATACGCGCTCGTGAGCCGCCCCGGAACGGCAATTGGGTAGCGCCGAAGGTCTTCAAGGGGAATGGGCTCACGAGCCACCAGCATCGGACCGTAGCCATCGCCAAAACTTCCGCCCTGCATCAGCACCTTGTAGCGGTCGGCGACATAAGCGAGATTATGCACCGACATGGCGGTGAACTCCAGTCGCCCCTCGCGCGACCATTCGTTAAGCGTCTGGATGTCGCGTAGCACATGCTCGAACTGCAGGGGGGTCTCCACCCGCCCCTCGGCGAGCGCCCAGAACATGAAAGCGTCGTCCGCGTCGGGGCTATGACCGAGCCGAATCAACATCAGCGGGTTTCCTCCGTGTGATGTGCTATTCTTCTGGTTTTGGCTTCTTCCAAGCCTTTGACGATGGTTTCGGCGATGCTGGGGTCAAAGATGGGCTGGATTTGCACATCGGAGCGCTGGAGTGCGGAGAGCCGGCTCACCAGCCACCAGCTGCTGGCAACTTCCGAGCGAATGATGGGCGCCGCCCAGAACTGATCGCCGATTTTAATGAGCAGGCGCTCATCGCGGGGTTTCTCGCCCAGCGCCCGGAACCGCGCGACGCGCTCGCGTGCATAGCGCCACAGCCGCGCCCGTCCCTCAGGGGTCAGTTTCAGGTGAACGACCGAAAAACCGGGGCGCGCCCGCAGGGTCTCCGCCTCACGCTCTTCGACCCACGCTTTCTCAATGTGTGCCTCGGTCAGCACCACGGGGCACACTCTCGCCACCTCTTCGGGGTCTACGCGCTTCGCGTCCTGAGGGTTATCCCCTTCGCCTGTTTCGGGGTAGTAGTCAGGGCGTGAGAAACTCACCTCGCGCAACTGCTCCACCACTTTGGGCACCTCATGCGTAATCCGGATACGCCAGCGACGCTGTTCCATCTCCTCCGCAGGGAACCCCAGCACCGTGAACGCCGAAGGTTTCAGCGGGGGGAGATCCATGCGGCTCGCCTGATAGTAGCCGAACCCCAGGTTCGCCAGATAGACCAGCACCAGCACCCCAATCACAATACCAATCAGGCGCGTCGTGCGACGATGACTCATCATAGCAAGGGAAATTGTACCTCACGAAGCCAGATCAGAGGTCCTGTCAGCGCGACGGGGAACATCCCTCGTACAATTGCGGTACACTAATTCAGGAGGTGCGCGATGCGGATTGAATTGCTCTACTATCCGGAGTGTCCTTCGCATGAGCGGGCGCTGGAGCTGATTCAGCAAGCGCTCCGCGAGGAAGGACAGCAGGCTGAGATTGACATCGTCCGCATCGACACACAGGAGCAGGCGGACGCCTACCGATTCATTGGCTCACCCACGATCCGGATCAATGGGCGCGAACTCCAGCCGCAGCCGAACCTACCGTATCGCCTGACCTGCCGCACCTTCATTCACGAAGATGGGCGCCTCTCCCCACTGCCCTCGCTCACCATGCTCCGAGAGGCAATCCGTCAAGCGGCTTCAGGAGGTGATGACGCATGAATATTGGTCAATCCGCCATCGATTTTGCGCTGAAGGGTGTAGACGGCAAGACCTACTCGCTCAAAGACTTCGCCGATAAGCCTGTGCTGGTGCTCTTCTTCTGGTGCAACCACTGCCCCTATGTGAAGGCGTATGAGGAGCGGGTCATTAAGCTGGCAAAGGAGTTTGGCGATAAGGTGGCGTTCGTTGCCATCAACTCCAACGACCCGGCTCAGTACCCCGAAGATAGCTTCGAGAACATGCAACGGGTGGCTCAGGAGAAGGGGTACCCGTTCCCCTATCTTTTCGACGAGACGCAGCAGGTGGCGCATGCCTATGGCGCCTCACGCACGCCTGAGTTCTTCGTGTTTGATGAGGAACGCGACCTGAAGTATCACGGACGCTTCGACGATAACTGGGAACACCCCGAACAGGTGCGCACTGAATATGTGCGCGATGCAATTGTCGCCCTTCTTAACAACGATCTCCCCCATCACTCCCAGACACCCCCGATTGGGTGTACCATCAAGTGGAAGCATTAATGTGGGGCGGGGGCGTTATGCCCCCGCTTTTTTTCTCAGCACCCGACACCGAAGTTGAAAAGCACCAGCAGCAGGTCGGCATCATCGACAACGCCATCCTGATTTAAGTCTTCAGGGCGGTTGCCCGTTTGCCCGAAAGCGAACAGGATTGCCAGCAGGTCGGCATCGTCGATGCAGTCGTCGCTGTTCACATCGCCCAGAATCAGCGGCATACGGAGGTAGGGATCCAGGGTATCGCCTCCCGGTATCAACACTTCCATGAAGGTTTGCGAGACGGCACCCCGCGGTTTGATCCGCACCTGCCAGAGAGGCTGATAAACGGCGGGGTCGCTGTAAAGCGCCACCCATGCGGCAAGGTCGGGGGTTACTTGCCACACGCTCCGGGCGTCCGTGCGTGCGGTGAATCCTATCTGAAGCCCTGTTTGCGAGCTGGTGAGTCGGATTTGCACGGGGTGGTTTGGGGGCGCGCCTTCGATCAATCCCACCAGCAGGGGGCGCTCCACCTCCTGATGGGCGAAATAAAACTCGGTGGGGGCGCCATCGGGCATATTTGCCAGAAACGCGCCGTAGAAATAGCGCAGCGGGGGCGTGTCGGCGGGAATTGTCAGCAACCATTCACGGCTTGCGTTCGGCGCAAGCGTCGCTTCCGTCTGAAAATCAGGCGGGAAGTTGCGCCGCCAGCCTGCCAGCTCGCTACCGCACGCGAGCAAGCGCCCCCCACGCAGATGCACCGCCAGCTGCCCGTTGAGAGGCAAGACGCCACAGTTGATCAAACGCAGCTGCACCAGTCGGGAGCCGTCGGGCAGCCGGACCGAAGGGGAAAACTGCCAGCAGAGCGATGGGCGCGGGAAGACCGTATTCTCGCGCTCCCAGCGCAGATTCGCAAAACCGAACGCGCTCCCGTTCCACTCCTTGCCGCTGGCACAAAGGGTCCAGGCTCCATCGATGCCTGCCCCGGTGGCGTCTATCTGGCGAGACACGACCCCCAGAAAGTAATGCTCCAGATGGGGCGGTTGACGAATGGGCGCTTCCGGGTAGACAAGCGGGTCGCGCTCTTCGCCATTGGGGTCAAACGCTGTTAACTGAAACTCAGTCGCTGGCACCCGGTAAGGCGCTTCATAGCGCAACTGGAGCGCGCCCTGCAACCCCCCACCCGGAGAAGGCGTAATCGCCATCCCCGTCTTCGGCGCGTCTGCAGGAACGCTCAGCACAGAAAGAATCTTAACCCGGTCGGCATACTCTTTGGTATCCGAACCGTTGACCACGCGGAACTGGATGTAAAAATCTTCTACGGGCGTTTTGGTGGTCATTTTGAAGCGGAAAGTGCGTGCGCCGCCGGGCGCAATGCGGTCCGCAGGCGTGTTTGCCTCGAAGCGGAGGTTATGGGGGATCGCATCCCAGGGCACATCCCACATCGCCGTCCATCCCGACGGCACGGAAGTCGACTGCAGGACGCCGGCAGTGCCGTAAAGCACATGCAGCTGGTCTACGCTCCACCCTGACCCGCCGGCGTTCTGGTTCACGACCTGCATTTCGTACTCAGGCAGAGCGGGATTAATCAGGGTCAGCGTAATCTGCACATTCTGCTGGGCAGAAGCCAGACTCAATCCCGTCCCCAACAAAAACCCCAGGAGTCCTTTCAGATTTTTCATGACATGAAACCGTCCGAAAGTATTATAGCACAAAAGCTCCCCCTCTCCGGGTGGAAAGGGGGAGCCAGGCAGGCACGGCAGGATGTAGGAGGGTAAGACGACTCCGCGTACCCTCGTGAGTGTGCTATCGATTCCATGCACCTGCGGTGCCAAATGTACCCGTCTCATAGCGCAAATCCCGTTTTGAGCGTTTTGCGCAGGCGTTCGCAGGCGTGCTGGCGCGCCCGGATCACGGCGCGTGGGGTCAGACGAAGTATCGCGGCGATTTCACGGTCGGAGCGTCGGCGGGTGCAGGGCAACCCCAAATTGCTGTCGGCTTGCAGAAACTGCCGAAGCGCCTGTCCCCCCGCTTCCAGAATCTCAATCTGCAGGTCAGGCTCCAGATGGAGCAGGAACGCCAGCGCATGGTGGCGCGGCATTGTCTGCAAAGCGCATGCCACGGCATGCACCATCTCGTCGCCTTCCAGCGCCGCGCAGGTATTCTCAGGGGAGACAAGCGGGTAGTCAGGAGCAAGCGACTCCAGCGAGACTTCCCGAAGCACGCGCTTGCGAGCGCGCATAAATAGCCGATAGGTTACCTGCTTGAGATATCCCGTCAGACATGGTTCCCAGTTCGTGGCGTCTTCAGGCACTTTGAACCGTAGCACGGCGATCATCGCTTCGCTAAGCAGGTCCTCCAGATCCTGCTCGTTGAGTGGGGTGCTACAGCAATTGTTCCAGTGGCGGAGCCACCCCCATGCATGCTGTCTGGCAAACGCCAGCATCGATTCCGTCAGGGGATCGGAATCCGCATGTTCCCAATAAGTCTCGAATGTGTTCATCGTTATGCCTCCTTCTGCCGTGTTGCTGAAGGAGTCTATACTGGGGCACTGAAAATCCACTGAAAAAGGGCTAAGAATGCAGGAGCGACTCGTAAAGCTGGCGTGTGGGTTCAGCAGGGGGTGTTTCGAGGATTTCGGCGAGCGCTTTCTGGCATCGGGTGTAGACATACTGCACATCGGCGCGGCGTCCCAGCGCGTGATAGGCACGCATCAGCAGGCGCACAGACGCCTCGTCGCAGGGATCCAGCTGCAGGGCGCGCTCGCAATACTCAATCACCTCATGGTGTTGCTCTTTCACGGAAGCAATCTGCCCTAACATCAGCAGGCACTCCAGATAGAGCGTGCGCAGGCGCTGCGCGTCGGGCTGACACCAGTCCTCTTCGCTGAATTCGGGGCAGAGGTCGCCCTGATAGAGGCGCAGGGCATCGTGCAATCGTGCTTCGCGGGCATCTAATTCGTTCAGCGCCAGCGCCTCCTGCGCGATCCGCTCAAATTCAAAAGCATCAGCGACCCAGCCATGGGGAGGCGCCCAGCGATACAGCCCTGATTCGTGGTGAATCCAGTCGCCGACAGGGTTGCCGAAGGCGGCGCGGAGCGAGCGGCGCACGGCAGAGACGGTGGTCTGCAGGTTGACCCGCGCCCGCTCCAGAGGGAGATGGGGGAAGTGGCTCTCGCAGAGGGTGTCGGCATGCACGGGGCGTCCGCGCGCCAGCACGAGGTGCGCAAAGAGTGCGCGCGTGCGTGGGCTGACCCACTGCGCAGGTGCCATCTGGCGATGGTGGAACCGCACGCTGATCTGTCCCAGCAGGCGCACTTCCAGCTCCCAGCCGGCGGTACTGAAGGCGGGCGCGTCGGGCACAGGCTTCTTCACACGGCGCAACCACAGCGGCTTGCCGTACTCGGTCAGCAAACTTTCTGCGCGTTCCTCATCGTGAAGGGCGGAATCGCCTGCTCCCATCGCGCGTTCCACCTGCGCCCTTTGCAGCAGGCTCAGCCCCAGAAAAAGCGCATGTCCCCAGCGCTCCGCAAGACGAACCGCTTGCTCGGCGGCTTCGAGGGCGTCCTGCCAGTTTGTCTGCGTCGCTTCGTCCATGGAACGCAGTCGTGCGTATTCCACCTGTAATTCGGGAATGGCGTTCACCTCCGCCAGCGGGCGCGCCTGCTCGAGAATCGGTCCAGCGCTCTCTGACTGATGCAGGAGCAGAGCCATCTGGGCTTGCGTCAGCAGGCATCGGGCGAGCAGAAAACCGTTGCCCATCTTCTGTGCCAGTCGGCGCGATTCGGTGAGCGCCGCCTCCGCCTCCTGAAAACGCTCCATCTCTATCAGCGCCAGGGCGCGATAGTAGAGCCACTCCCCTTCGCGCTCAAACCCGACCGCCTGGCGCGTTAAGCGCAGTGCCTGATCGGCGAAATGGAGCGCTTCCGCGGCGTCGCGATACAGCAGACTGAAGAAAGCCAGCTCGTACACGGCGGAACCTGCCTCGACGGAAGCCTCCAGGGCACGCAGGGCGCGCACATGATAAAGCACCTCCGCGCCGCGCCCCTCATGAAGCGCTTTCTCGCCCTGCATCAGATGCCAGAGCTCTTTCCATGCGGGCAGGTTTTGAGCCGACCCAGCGAGCTGTTCCATCTGCTCCAGCACGGCGTCCGCCAGCTCGGCGTCGCCGCAGGCGAGCGCCAGGCGCAGGGTATAGCGCAGGGTTCCGATCCAGCGCAGTTGCCATTCTCGCTCTGGGCGCATGCGCGTCCACACCGCTCGATGGAGCGCCAGCGCCGCGTGCAGCTTGCCCTGACACGCCAGCACATAAGCTAAACTCAACTCCAGCATCGACTGCTGGGCAGCGCTCCAGCCGCCCGCCTGAAGCAGGCTCTGAAGCTCGCTTTCGGCTTCCTGCGCGCGCCCCAGCTGCGCCAGTTGCCCCGCGCGAGCGCAATGCACCTGCACCCACAGGTTGCGCTGAGGGTCATATTCAGGGTGGGCGGCAATCGCTGCCAGCGCCTCCTGCGACGCCTCCAGCGCGCGCAGGAGCCCATCGGGCAAGCAAAAAAGCAGATGCGGGCGCTCGGCAAGCAAGGCGAGGCGTTTCTCCATCGCGCCTTGCTGGGTTGCCGCCTGCAGGCATGCGTCCAGCAGCTGGAGCCGAAAGCGTGCGGGCGAGCGATAGCGCGCCTGATGATGCGCCGCCCAGAGCCGCTCCAGCACCAGCGCGTCTGGCTCCGCACGCATCCAGTGGAACCATTTCTGCTCTTCGGGGAGGTCGGCATAAGCAGGCGATTCCAGCAACTCCGCAATCTGCCGATGCATCTGTGCCCGCTGGCGACCCGGAATCGCCTCGTAAAGCACCTCCCGGACCAGTGGATGACGCCACCACAGAAACCCTGTCCGCTCCTCCAGCCAGCCTGTCCGCGTCAGGTTCTCCGCCGAACGCGCCGCCTGACGCGCCTTCACGCCCGTCAGCTCTGTGAGCAAGCCAGGTTCGGATTCCAGTTCCCTGAAAGGGACACCCCCCTCAAAACAGCTGAGCCACTGGAGCAGGGTGCGGTCGCGGGTGGAAAGCTCCTGCGCGGAGCGTTGCACCAGCACGCGCAAACCCGCCGGAATCCAGCCTTCCCAATCCGCTGTGCCCGCACGCAGGTTTTTATCGATGGCAATCGCCCGTAGAATTTCCACCGTGAACAATAAGTTGCCCCCTGTGCGCTTCCAGAGTGTGTGGACGAATTCGCTCGCCTCGCGCAAAGCAGGACACCAATCGCGCACCAGCGCCGCTGTTTCCGATTCCGAGAGCGGTGGAATGACCACCTCCTGCCCCACGCTCTGCTCCTGGCTGCGGCGCATCAGCGCATAGAGGGCGGGATTCTCCACAGGGGTCGCCAGCGTGAGCAGGATGCCTATCGGCTCATAGCGCACCCCGAAAAGCCAGCTTTCCAGCATGCGTATCAATGGCTCGGAGGCGCGGTGAAAATCGTCCAGACAGAGCAGAAGCGGTTGCTTGCGTGCGATGGTTCGGAGCGTGCGCACCATCTGCACCGGCAAGAAGCGCGAGTGGGGGGTTCGTAGCCACTGCTCCACCTGCTCGTTCAGGGGTTGCACCGCAGGGTCGTCGGGGAATGCCTGCGCGATCTGTTCCAGAAGATGGGCGACAGGCATCCAGACGGGTTCTACCTGCTCGCCACGACACCATCCTTCAGCGGGCAGGAGCCCCATCTGCGGCGCCAGCGCCGTCATCTCGCGCATCAGCGCGGTGCGTCCTGCCCCCCGTTCGCCTGACAAAAACAGCAACCCGCCGTTGCCCTGCGCCACCTGCTGAAGCCACGCCTGAAGCGCCTGACGCACAGGAGCGCGTACCTCAGAAAGCGGAGTCGTCTGCATCCGCTTCAAGTATACCTGCCTCTTCGGGTATAATCACAGCGAGGTCGCAACGGATGGCGCACTTGCAACACCCATGGCTGACACGGATTCGTCCGAGCGCGGTGTTTTCTGTAGGGAACACGCGCGTGGAGCTGTACACGCTGGCGCCCACGAACCTGCATCGCCTCTCAGCCGATGTGTTGATTCTGCCAGCGGACCCCACCCTGCGCATGGTGCGCGGGATTCGCAAGCAGGTTCGCGATTATGGCGGCTACCGCCTGATTGAAGACGAAGCCGCGACGCTGGCGCCGCTGCCACCGGGCGGAATCGCCCTCACTTCGGGTGGACGAACCCGGTTCCGTAAAATCCTGCATCCCAACCTGTATGATGCGCAATACACGACCCACTCCCAGCTCCAGCGTGAGGCGCTCCATAACGCCTTTGAACTCGCCCTCAAGGAAGGCGCCCGAACGATTGCCGTTGCGGATTACACGCTCGATTTGCGCCGCGCCCTTGCCGAAGAGACCGCCTGTACCCTGATGGAAGCATGGCAGCCGTTCAGCCAGCAGAGCCTGACCCTCAAAATCGTCACCACGCGCCCCATCAACGGCTGGGCGTTCCAGCAGGTGCTGGGCTGGGTCGCACAACGCGGACTCCAGCCATATCCTGCCGCCCTGCGCGTGCGCCACACCATCCTTCACACCGTTCAAACTCCCGATTACCTGAGTATTCCTGCTGAAGGCGTGTGGCATTTCACCGACCCGAATCTGGGCGGCACGCAGAGCCTACTGGCAAAGCGGGGGGGTGTCATCCTCCAGCAGAAGATCAGGGAACTGGCGCCAATCGCGCTGGGAACCAGCACCATCTGCCCCGCAGGCGCACTGCCACAAGAGTTCGTGGTTCACCTCGCTGTCATGCCCGCGGCTGGGACGGTTTCGCAAGACGCCTTAGCCAGCGCGCTCTCCCATGCGCTGGAGCTGAGCCATAATCAGAACCTCTATAGCATTCTCGTGCCCCTGCCTGAAGGGCAGGGCGAGCCGTTCGTGCAGGCAGTGCTTGACGCGATAGACGCCTACCTGCATCGGGTGCTTTTCACGCGCATTGAGCGCATTATTCTCACCGCGCCCCAGAATGCACTCTGGCAGGCAGGGCTGGAGCGGCTCCGCCCGTGGGTGCAACTGCCCCCACCCGAGACGCTTGAAACGGCGGTCGGATAGGGTATCCTTTATAGGGCAACCCTACAGGAGATTTCCCCAACGCCCCGAAACTGAAACACGGAGGTGCCAGACGCTTGACCAAATATATCTTCGTAACCGGCGGAGTCGTGAGTTCCATCGGGAAAGGCATCGCCACCGCAAGCATCGGACGCCTGCTTCGCAGTCGCGGCTTTCGAGTCGTGCCCCTCAAAATGGACCCCTACATCAATGTGGACGCAGGCACGATGAACCCCTACCAGCATGGCGAAGTGTTCGTAACGGATGATGGCGCCGAGACCGATTTAGACCTGGGGCACTACGAGCGTTTTATGGATGTGAACTGTACCCGCCATTCCAACCTGACGACGGGGCGCGTGTATAAATCGGTGATTGACAAGGAGCGTCGTGGCGAATATCTGGGTGCAACGGTTCAGGTCATCCCGCACATCACGAACGAGATTAAGGAGCATATCCGCCTCGTGGGGCGCGAAGGCAACGCCGATGTGGTGATCGCCGAAGTGGGCGGCACGGTGGGCGATATCGAGGGCTTGCCCTTTCTGGAAGCCATCCGCCAGTTCCGCAAAGACGAAGGTCCAGAAAATGTGATGTATGTGCATGTAACCCTCGTGCCGACGGTGGGTCCCTGGGGCGAGCTGAAGACCAAACCGACCCAGCACAGCGTGATGAAGCTGCGCGAGGTGGGGATTACACCCGATGTGCTGATTTGCCGCACGCGCGTGCCCCTTTCGGACGAGGTGCGTGATAAGATTGCGCTCTTCACCGATGTGGATCGGGCGGCGGTGATCGAGTCGCTCGATGTGGACACCATCTACGAAATCCCGCTGATTTTTGAGGAGGCGGGTCTGGCGGAGCTGATAGTGCGCCGGCTGGGGCTGCCTGTCCGCGAGCCAGACCTCGCCGAGTGGCAGTCCATCGTGCATCGCATCAAACACCCCCAGCACGCCTGCACGATTGCAATCGTGGGCAAATACACCGACAATCGCGATTCGTACCTCAGCATAGCGGAGGGGCTGCAGCATGCAGGCGCGGCGTGCGACGCGCGCGTGCATATCCGCTGGGTGGAATCGACCGACCTCGAACCGCTCTCCAGGGAAGAGGTAGCGGACTACTTCGCTGGGGTGGACGGCATTCTGGTGGCGCACGGTTTCGGCGAGCGCGGTGTGGAAGGCAAACTGCGCGCCATTCAATATGCACGGGAAGGGCGCGTGCCCTTCTACGGCATCTGCTACGGCATGCAGATGGCGGTGATTGAGTTCGCGCGGAATGTCTGCGGCTTGAAAGACGCCCACACCGAAGAAGTGAACCCTGCGACACCGCACCCCGTGATTCACCTGCTGCCCGAACAGCGCGGGGTGGACGCTAAAGGCGGCACGATGCGGCTGGGAGCCTACCCGTGTCGGCTGATGCGCGGCACGCTCGCCGAGCGCCTGTACGGCGATCAGGTCATCTACGAGCGCCATCGCCATCGTTATGAGGTCAACAACGAGTATCGGGGTCTGCTGGAACAGCACGGGATGGTCTTCAGCGGTGTCTCGCCCGACTATCGGCTGGTGGAGATGATTGAACTGCCCGACCACCCCTACTTTATCGCCGGGCAGTTCCACCCGGAGTTCAAATCGCGTCCCAATCGCCCGCATCCGGTGTTTGTGGGGCTGGTACGCGCCGCGCTGGAACGACGCAACGCCATGCCCTATGCGCCCGCCCTCATCGAAACGCTCAACGAACCCCGATAGGTATACTATCCCCCGCACCCCGCGTGGGCGGGCAAAGAGAAAAGCGAAAACGGAGGCACATGATGAAACCTAAAGTTGGAGTGCAGCTCTACTCGGTAAGGGACGATTGCAAACGCGACCTGCCCTGGACACTCGCTGAAGTCGCCAAAATCGGCTATCAGGGCGTGGAATTCGCGGGCTACTACGACTACGACGCCAAAACGCTCCGCAGAATGCTGGACGAAAACGGGCTGGAATGCTGCGGCACCCATATCGGAATCGACCACCTGCTGGGCGACAATCTGATGCGCACGCTGGAGTTTCATCAGATTCTGGGCTGTAAGTATCTGATTGTGCCCGGGTTGCCCGAAGAGCGCCGCGCCTCGCTAACGGCATGGCGTGAGACCGCCCAGCTGTTCAACGAGATTGCCGAGCGTCTCAAGCCCTACGGCTTCCGCACAGGCTATCACAACCACTGGGTGGAGTTCCAACCGATGGAGGGCGAAATCCCCTGGGATGTGTTTTTCAGCAACACCTCGCCTGAGGTGATTATGCAGATTGACACAGGGAATGCCCTGCATGGGGGCGCGCATGCGGAGCCATTCGTGCGCAAATACCCCGGTCGCGCGATTACGGTGCATTGCAAGGAGTTCTCCAGCACGAACCCCAACGCCGTGATTGGCGAGGGTGAAGTTCACTGGCAGGAGTTCTTTGAAGCGTGCGAGGCGGTCGGCGGCACCGAGTGGTACATCGTGGAGCAGGAGACCTACGCCCACTCGCCTCTGGAGACGATTCGCCTCTGCTTTGAGGCGATGCGGCGGATGGGCAAGGTTCACCCGTAAAGGCACGGGTTTTGGCGCGACGCTGAAACCTTCGAGCGCCCGAATCAGGTATCATAAGAGGAAGGCGAGCGACTGACCGTGCAGTCAGGGGCGCGACACGGAGGTGCAGGCGAGCGATGCGTGCCGAACCGGGCGACCTCGCGCAGGCAGTCGCACTGGCTCTACGCTGGCTCCGCGTGCGTGACTACTCAAGCGCCGAGATGGCGCAGCGACTGCGCACACGAGGCTTTTCGGAAACGGTTGTTGACGAAGCGCTGAACTGGCTCATCGAAGAGCGATGGCTCTCCGATGAGCGCCTGACTCAGCGGCTGATTGCGCGATTCTGTGAGGAGGAACCGTCGGGCGACGCGCGCATCCGGCAGGAGTTTGAACGGCGCGGGCTGCCGCCGCCCGCCGAACTCCCGCTGGAAGAAACCGAGCGCGCGCTCGAAGCGCTCAAACAACGGTTTGGTACGCCTCCTGAACGCTCCGACGCCCGTACCCGCGCCCGCTGGTTCCGCTTCCTGCTCCAGCGCGGATTCGAAGCGGAAACCGCTCGCCACGCCTTGCAACAGTGGAACCCTGAACTGAGCGACGACCCGTTCCTGTCAGGAGGCTAACTATGGAAACAATCGTCGGAATCGTGGGTGTTATTCTGGTGGCTCTGCTTGCTGCAGGGGCAGGCTACATGCTCGCCACGCGCCAGGTGCGGGCGAAGCACGCCCAGCTTCTGCAGGAAGCCGAGCAGAAGCGCAAAGAGGCAGAATACCAGCTGCAGTGCGCTCAGCAGGAGCGCGCCCAGATAGAACGCGAACGCGAGAACCTCACCCGTGAGGCACTGCTTCAGGCACGCGAGGAAGCGCATCGCATTCTGGAGGCGGCGGAGCAGGAGGCACGGGAAAAACGCGCCGAGGTGCTTCGCCTCGAACAACGACTGCTCCAGCGCGAGGAACTGCTGGAGCATCGCTTCGAGATGATGGAACAGCGCGAGCACGCGCTGATGGAACGCGAGGCGCTCCTCACCAAAAAACAGGGCGAACTGCGCGAGCTGATGGCGCAACGCCGTATCGAACTGGAGCGTCTCAGCGGCATGACCACCGAACAGGCGCGCGAGCTGCTGCTCAAAGAGATTCGAGACGAAATTGAACACGAGGCTGCCATTCTCGCCCGCCAGATCGAAGAAGAGGCGCGACGCGACGCCGAACGCCGCGCCCGCGAAATCATCCTCGACACGGTACAGCGCTGTGTGGTGGACCATGTGGCGCAAAACACCATCACGGTGCTTCACCTGCCCAGCGAGGAGATGAAGGGGCGAATCATCGGGCGCGAGGGACGCAATATCCGCCACTTCGAGCATATCACGGGTGTGGATGTGATTATCGACGATACCCCCGAAGCGGTGGTGCTATCCTCGTTTGACCCCATCCGCCGCGAAATTGCCCGCATCACGATGCTCAATCTGATTCATGACGGGCGTATTCAGCCTGCCCGCATCGAGGAAGAGTATGAACGCGCCAAAAACGAGGTAGAGCGCCGTATCTGGCAGGCAGGCGAAGAAGCGGTGCTACAGGTGGGGCTAACGGGCATGCACCCCGAAATCGTGCGCACGCTGGGCAAACTGCGCTACCGCACCAGCTACGCCCAGAATGTGCTGGACCACTCCATCGAGGTGGCGATGCTGGCGGGCTTGCTCGCAGCCGAGCTGAAGCTGGATACGCGCCTTGTCAAGCGCGCCGCCCTGCTTCATGACATCGGCAAGGCGCTCGAAAACGCCACTGAAGGTCCGCACGCGATTGTGGGCATGGAGTTCCTGCGCCGCTTCGGGGAGAACGAGCTGGTGTGCAACGCTGTCGGGGCACACCACTACGATATTGAGCCTGCCAGCCTCGAGGCGCATGTGGTGATTATTGCCGACTCCATCTCGGCGGCGCGCCCCGGCGCCCGACGCGAATCGCTCCAGCAGTACCTGCGCCGGATGCAGGACCTGGAGCGCATCGCCATGAGCTTCGAGGGCGTCGAGAAAGTTTACGCCATTCAGGCGGGGCGCGAGGTGCGTGTGCTGGTCAAACCCAACGAGGTGGACGACTGGCGTGCGCATCAGCTTGCCCGCGAAATCGCCCACAAAATTCAGGCAGAACTGGAGTATCCGGGGCAGGTCAAAGTCACGGTCATCCGCGAAGTGCGCGCCCACCATATCGCCCACTGAGAAAAACCCTCTCCCCCTCGTGAAGGGGGAGAGGGGCTTTATCACGCTTCGCGAAATTCCATCAAACGCGCCACATAACGCGCCAGAATATCGGTCTCGATGTTCACCTTATCGCCAATCTGGCGCGTGTGCAGGTTGGTTGCCTGCCATGTGTGCGGGATAATCCACACACTGAAGCCTTCGGCGTTGACCTCCACCACCGTGAGGCTGATGCCGTCTACCGCGATAGAGCCTTTGGGCACGATATAGCGCAGGTACTGGCGGTCGTCCAGTCGGAACCACAGGATTCGCCCGTTGCCTTCCTGCTGGAGGGCAGTCAGTTCGGCGGTGGTATCCACATGCCCCTGCACGAAGTGTCCGCCCAATCGGCTGGTGGGGGTGAGCGGGCGTTCCAGATTCACGAGGTCGCCTGGCTGAAGCATACCCAGATTCGTGCGGCGCAGAGTCTCCGCCACCATCTCGAACTGCATCTGATGGTCGTGAACGCTTTGCACGGTTAGGCAGACGCCATTGATGGCGACACTGGCGCCCACAGGCTCCGCGAACGGCGCTTCCAGAGTCAGCCGCGCCCCCGTGCCCGCCTCGTGCGGCTCCACTGCAATCACTGTGCCAACTGCTTCCACCAGCCCTGTGAACATGTGGGGGAGAGTATACCCGCGCTTGAACAATCGAGGCAAGGTATAATCCCCCACCGAGGGGAACTACCATGCAAGGTGTGAAGTGGCTGTGTGGTGTCTGGATGATGGCTGCTGTGATGGCAGCCGCGCTCCCTGCAGGAGCGCAAGAGTCGTTCGTTTCCACGACCCGCGAGCAGATTACACTGACCATTTACGACCAGAACTTCGCCCTGGTGAGCGAGCGTCGCCCGCTGACGCTCAAACAGGGACGCAACGAGGTTGTGCTGCTGGACATCTCGCCCATGCTGGATACACAATCGCTGTGGCTCCAGTGGGTGGGACGCCCCGCACCCGCCGAGATTCTCGCCCACACCTACGATATGGGCGTTCAGGACGGCGACTCGCTTTTGCGACGCTATCTGGGCAAGCAAGTGGAGCTGCTCCAGTATGGCTCCGATGGGCGCGTTATCGGTGTGCTGGAGGGCAGGCTGATCAGCATGGATGCGAACCGACTGATTCTGGAAGCGAGTCCGCTTTCGACAATCGCGTCGGCGGTTCCGCAGTTGCCGCGCCGCGCGATTTATGTGAACCCGCAGGGCACGCTCCGCCTGCCTGTTGAGCCTGATATGCCCCTGATTCCCGCCCTGCGCTTGCAGGTGCAGGCTCCCAACGAGGGTAACGCCGCGCTGACCGTGAGCTATCTCACAGGCGGGCTGGACTGGGACGCCGACTATATCGCCGTGTTGCGCGGCGAAAACGCCCTGAAGCTGGAGTGCTGGGCGACCGTGACGAACCAGACGGGGCTGACTTTCCCGAATGCACGGGTGAGCCTCGCAACGGGTGTCGCGCCCCCCGAATCGGTGCAGGTAGCATTCGGCAGGGCAGAGAGCTTTGAGTGGCGCGACCGCCCATCGATGGGGGCTATCGCGCGGCGTATTGTGCCTCAGCCACTCGGCGAGGTTTACACCTATCCGCTTGCGCAGCCAGTCTCCATTCAGGACGCCCGCCAGAGCCGTCTGTTGCTCCATGAGGCGCCGCAGGTTCCTGTGCAGAAGCGGTACATCTATCGTGCGCCGTCGCTGTGGGCGAACGCCGCGCCAGGCATCGGCAAAGAGGTGCGCCGCGACAAGGCAGAAGTCTCGCTCGTGCTGGAAAACCGCAAAGAGCATGGGCTGGGCATTCCCTTACCCAACGGCAGCGTGCGCCTGTATGAGACCGACTCGAACGGCACCCCTCGCTATCTGGGCACGGCGAGCCTGAGCGCAACGCCCGTGAACCAGAAAATCACGCTTCAGGTGGGGCAAGCCTTCGACATCACCGGCGAGTGGCAGCCCCTCCGACAGAAGGTGCTGGGCAGGGGCAAGGTGGAGTACGAGGTGCAAATCACGCTCCGCAACGCAAAAAGCCAGCCCGTGCAGGTGCTGGTCGTACAGCCGTTCGGGGGCGGGTGGACGATTCTCAGCTCCACTCAGCCGTACACGCGCGCTTCGGCGACTGCCGCGCAGTGGACGCTGAAAGTGCCTGCAGGCGGCGCGACCTCCGTGCGGTTCACCGTGCGGGTGCAATCGGCGCAGTAGGGTTCTGGGCGCTCTGCCTGCTCTTTCGGCTGGCGAGCAGTGCAGTAGCACGGGCAGGATGCCTGTGCTACTCTTTCGGCTGGTGGGCAGGGCGCACCACCCACCGAATCGGCGTGCCTGTGTAGGCGTACTTCTTGCGAAGGGTGTTCTCCAGATAGCGCAGGTAGGAGAAATGCACAATCTCGGGGTCGTTCACAAATAACACCACGGTCGGCGGGCGTACCTCTGCCATCGTGGCATAGTAGATTTTGAGCGTTTTGCCCTTGCGGGTGTAGGGGCGCTCATATACGGCGTCGTGGATCAGGCGGTTCAGTTCGCCTGTGCCGATGCGCATGCTATGGAAATCGGCGACCTGCATCGCGGTGTCCAGCATTTTCTCGATGCCCGTCCGATGGAGCGCGGAGATGAACACGGCAGGCACATAGTCCAGCCCCCTGGCTTGTTGCTCTATCATGCGCAGGAAGTCGCGCTTGGCGGGGGTCATCTTGTCCACCTGCCCGTCAGGCGGCTCCTTGCGGTCCCATTTGTTGACCACCCATAAGAGGGCGCGCCCTGCATCCACGGCGTACTGGGCGATTCGGCGGTCGCCGTGCGTTAAGCCTTCCGTGCCGTCAATCACCACCAGCGCCACATCGGCGCGTTCCAGCGCGCGTTGCGCCCGCATCTGGGCATAATATTCCAGCGAGCGCTGGACTTTGCCGGGGCGCTTCAGCCCAGCCGTATCAATCAGCACCACAGGCTGGTCTTTCCATGTGATTTCGGTGTCCAGTGTGTCGCGGGTGGTGCCTGCGATTTCGCTGACAATTGCGCGCGGCTCGCCCAGCACCGCATTCAGCAGCGACGACTTGCCCACATTCGGACGCCCCACAATCGCCATTCGCACAGGCTCCAGCCCTTCCTCTTCTTCTGACTCGGCAGGCGGGGTCGGGACGAGCTCAAACACCTGATCCAGCACATCGGCGATGTTGTGCCCGTGAATTGACGAGATGGGGATGGGTTCGCCCAGCCCCAGTTTGAAAAACTCCGCTCGCTGATACTCCCAGCGGTCGGGGTTATCGGCTTTGTTGACCAGCAGCAGCACGGGTTTGCCGCCTTTGCGCAACAGCTTGGCGACTTCCTCATCAGCGGGCGTCAGCCCCTCGCGCGCGTCCACTAGAAACAGCACGCAGTCCGCCTCGTGAATCGCGACCTGCGCCTGCACGCGCACCTGCTCAATCAGAGGGTCTTCCTCGCCGAACAGGATACCCCCCGTATCCACCACCACGAAGGGGCGCCCCTGCCACTCGCCCTCGCCGTAGAGCCGATCGCGTGTAACCCCGGGCGTGTCCTCCACAATCGCCACGCGCCGCCCGATCAGGCGGTTGAACAGCGTGGATTTGCCAACATTGGGGCGTCCAACGATGGCGATGACTGGTTTGCGGTGCATAACCTGAAGTATACCCGCTGAAGGTATAATCTGCTTGCTATGGCTGGGCGACACTTTAAAGGGTTGCTGCTCATCTGCGACGGCATGGGCGACCGCCCCGTGCCCGAACTGGAAAACAAAACCCCACTGGAATATGCCAGAACCCCCACTTTAGACCGCCTTGCCCGCGAAGGGGAGTGCGGGCTGATGGACCCGATTGCACCGGGCATTCGCGCGGGGTCTGACACCGCCCATCTGGCGATACTGGGCTACGACCCCTACAAAGTCTATCAGGGGCGCGGTCCGTTTGAAGCGCTTGGGATTGGGATGGAAGTGCGCGGCGGCGATGTCGCCCTGCGATGCAATTTCAGCACGGTGGATGAGAACTGGCGCGTGATAGACCGCCGCGCAGGACGCATCACGGAAGGCACGCGCGAACTGGCGGAAGCCGTGAACGGCGTGGAGATTGAAGGCGTGCAGTGCTTTTTCAAAGAATCGGTTGCCCATCGGGGTGCGCTGGTGCTGCGTGGTGAGAACCTCAGCCCCCACATCACCGATGTAGACCCCCATGCGGAAGGCGAAACGGTCGCCGAGTGCCAGCCGATAGACCCCAGCGATACTGCCGCCGCACGCACCGCGCGCGTGGTGAACGCCTTCGTGCGCCTTTCGTATGAGCGCCTCAAGGACCATCCCGTCAATAAGGCGCGTGTGGAGCAGGGGCTACCCCCAGCCAATATTATCTTGCCGCGTGGGGCGGGCGTCGCTCCCCATCTGGAGCCGTTCCCCAAACGCCACAAAGTGCGCGCCTGCGCCGTGGTGGAGACAGGTCTCATCCGCGGGATTGCGCGATTCGTTGGGATGGACACCCTCGACGCGCCCGGCACCACAGGCGGCGTCGATTCCGATCTGATAAGCATGGCGGAGACGCTGGCACGCGCGCTGACCGAGTACGATTTCGTGCTGTGCAATGTGAAAGCGCCCGATCTGTGCGGACATGACGGCAACCCCCAGCTCAAAGCGCAGGTGATTGAACGCATCGACGCGATGGTCGCCCACCTGCTCCAGCGCTATACCGAGCCGTTTTATCTGATTGTTACGGCAGACCACTCAACGCCCTGCTCCGTGCGCGACCATTCGGGCGACCCCGTGCCCGTGTTGTTGCACGGACCCGACCTGCGCGGCGACGATGTGCTTCATTTTCACGAGCGCGCCTGTCAGGCGGGCGGCATGGGGCGTCTGCGCGGCGGCGACCTCGTGCCCATCCTGACCCAGCTGATGGGCGTGCAGGAAAAGTTCGGCGCGTAAAAAAGAGAGTCAACGATGCGTCTCAAACTCGCGTGGGAAGAGAGCCTGCCTGCCGACACGCTCAGCTTCGATGTGCTGACCGTGCCCCTGAAGCGCGAGGGGGCAGATAAGCCCGAACTTGTCTCACTGCTGGTAACGCTGGACCCCCAGCAGATTCGGTTCTGGCTCTGGGAAGGCAAGCGCTTTGAACCCATCCGCCAGCAGCGGCACATGCTTCAGCGCGACCTGTATTGCCTCTCCAACGGACCTCGGGGCAGGCGCATGATATACACCGACGGCTCCAGCTGGGAGTGGGGCGAGAAAACGCTCACGCAGGACATCCCCGCCCGCCGAATCCCCATCGGGCGCGTGGTGGACGACGAGGGCACTGAGCGCATCGTGTGCTTCGACCACGACTCGGGGCGCCCCTTCTACTATGTGCTGGAGAAGCCGCTGGAAGAGGACGAGTTTTTTATTGAGCCTGAAGAGGTTTATGCAGGCAAAATCCTGCAGAGTATTGTGATGAGCCTGCCACGGCTGGCGCAATCGTTCCGCAACTTTTATGCGAGTGGCTATCGGTGGCTCTGCCGATATCGGTGGAGCGCGAAGGAGCCGGCGCGGGTCTACGGCGTCGCGCCCGACAGGCTGGCGCTGCTGGAACTGCGTGAAAACCGACGCCCCTACAACGCATGGCAACTGAGTTTTCGCAGTCTCGGCACCCCGCGCCGCGAGAACGCCCTCGTCGTGCGCACGGGCGATCCCAAAAATGAAGGGCGCCCCATGCTGCTGGTCATGCGGGCGACCAATACTCAAGTGCAACTGAGTGCTTATTCGGTTTAAGGAGGCAAACCTTATGAAAGTCGGTCTCATCGGTTGTGGGAGTATCAGCGCGGTCTATTTGCGGGTGGCACAGCGCTTCCCGATGATTGAGATTGTCGCCGCGGCGGATATTGTGCCTGAAAACGCTCAACGCCGCGCCGAAGAGTTCGGCATCCCCAAAGTCTATACCCCTGAAGAGCTTTTGGCTGACCCCGAAATTGAGGTGGTGCTGAACCTGACCGTGCCCAAAGCCCACGCGCCCGTGAACCGGATGGCGCTGGAGGCGGGCAAACATGTTTACTGCGAGAAGCCGTTCGGCGTGAACCGCGAAGAGGCGCGCGCCGTGCTGGAGCTGGCGCAGGCGAAGGGACTGCGCGTCGGCTGCGCCCCCGACACCTTTCTGGGAGCAGGGCAGCAGACCTGCCGTAAGCTGATAGACGAGGGCGCGATTGGCGAACCTATCGGCGCGGTGGCGTTCATGCTCAGCCACGGCGTGGAAAGCTGGCATCCAAACCCCGAATTCTACTATGAGGTAGGCGGGGGTCCCATGCTGGATATGGGACCCTACTACCTGACTGCGCTGGTGAACCTGATGGGACCCATGAAGCGCGTGGCGGGCATCAGCCGCATCACTTTCCCCACGCGCCTGATTACCAGCCAGCCCAAATACGGCAAGGTGATTCAGGTGGAAACCCCCACCCATATCACGGGCGCGATTGAGTTTCAGCAGGGCGCGATTGCCACCGTGATTATGTCGTTCGATGTGTGGGCGCATCGGCTGCCCTGTATCGAGATTTACGGCACAGAGGGTTCGCTGGGCGTGCCTGACCCCAACGGCTTCGGGGGAACCGTGCTGCTGCGCAAGAAAGACAGCACAGAGTGGGTGGAAGTGCCCCACACGCACCCTTACGCGGAGCAGAACCGCATTCTGGGGCTGGCAGACATGATTCTGGCGATTCAGGAGGGGCGCCCCCATCGCGCCAGCGGGGAGCTGGCATACCATGTGCTGGACGCCATGCTGGCGTTCAACGAATCGTCCGAGACGGGGGCACACCGATGGCTGGAAAGCACCTGCGCCCAGCCTGAGCCGATGCCTGCGGAGGGGTTGCCCGTTTAGCAGCCGTTGCCAAAGTTAAACAGGACAATCAGGAGGTCGGCGTCGTCAACAGCGCCGTCGCCGTTGAGGTCTTCTGCGCCGCCGCTCCCGCCGAACGCGAACAGCACGGCGAGCAGGTCGGAGTCGTCCACACAGCCGTCGCCATTCACATCGCCGAGAACGGGTGGCGGTGTGATGCGAAGCATGATGCGTGGTGTGAGATACGGCGGCTCATGTAGCATAGAGGTATAGGCGAACAGCGTGCGTGTCCCCACTGTAGCAACTGCGGGAAAATCCTCAGGGGCGGGTGTGCTGGCGATGGCAAACCCACCTGTATCGATGACGCTTCCGTCCGATGCCACGCGCATCGCCGAGATGTTGCCTTTCTGCTGGGCGGGGTACTCCTCCGCGCGATGGTCTAACCATGCAACCCAGAACTGCGCCCCATCCCATGCCGCCTGCGGCAGGAACACGCGATTTGCTGCGGGAATCGACACGAAATTGAGCGGCGTACTGGCAAATGTGCCGTCCGACCGAACCAGCCGCCCCCCGATGGCGTTGTTATTGCGCAGGCTGGAGTCGAGAAAAGTGTAGTTCCAGACCACCAGCGCGGTGTTCGCATCCCGTATGCACACCTTCGGCGTGCGGAAGCGCAGGAGGTTGGTGGTGGGGTTAATCTGGAAACGCGCCACCACACTCCCCGTCGGCTCGATGAGCGCCCCTATTGCGTGGGAGCTGGGATTGTCGTGAGTCAGGTTGGCTTGCCAGACCACCAACCAGCGCCCCCCGAAGGAACCGGCGTCAGGAACGCTCTCAAAAACGCTCTGGGGTCCGTAGCCGACCTGAATCGGCGTGGTGTCCAGCAGGTTGCCGTCGGCGCTAAAGCGAACGCCCCGCAAGTATTGAATCTGTGTGCTTTGCCGATAGGCTGCCACGACCAGAAACACCCCATTCGCCAGCGCCGCGACCGTCGGTGTGAAACCTGTCATCAGCGGAAGGGGGGCAGAATCGATCAGAGTTCCGTCTGATGCCATCCGCCGCCCCACCACCTGGGAGTTGCCCACCGAATCGAAGGGTGGCGTCTGCCACACGATGAGCCATTCCTGACCATTCCACGCGGCAGCAGGCCAGCCCTGACCAGGGGTCGCGCCAGCAATTTCTATCGGCTCCGAGTCCAGCACTCTGCCCCGCGTATCGAGGCGCTGTGCAAGGATGCGCGCGCCGAACCCTGTCTGGCTCTCATAGACAATCAACGCCTGGTTCGCGCCAGAAGCGATACGGGGGTGTGCATGGCGGGGTGCGCTGCTGTCTACAAAGCCAAGCGCACTCGAAACGCCGCCCCCAGAGAGGGAGAACATTTCCAGACTCAGGTCCCGCAGTGTTGTGCCCGTATTGCCGACGGGCACGAGATAGAGCGCCCTTGTCCAGACCAGTATCGCGCCGTTGCTTCCGACACGCGGGCACGAAGCCGGTTCCATCCCCGTCTGGGCGGAGGCAATTGGGATGGGAGTGGCGTCTTGAAGCACCCCCGCTGGGGAGACCCGTCGCACCTGAAAAGTGTCCTGCCGTGGGAACAGTGTCCGCACGATATAGCCCACCACCCAGTTCGCGCCGTCGAAGCAGACGGTAGCCCACTCCTGATCAGTGGCGTCGCTGGCAATCAAAATGCCGCCGCCTGCGTCCAGAACCTGTCCTGTGGGGCTGATTCGAACGCCCCGTAAGCCCCCACTCGAGGCTGAGTAGGTCACATAGAAGCCCGAATCGCTCGCGCCCACACTGGGGTGGCTCCCGGCGGTGGAAAGCGTGAGAGTGCCCAGCATACTCATCTGGGGGCTTACCCGCACAGCACGCACTATGGTGTTGTCGCTTGCCACTATCAGATAGACTCCACTGGAGTAGGCGACTCGCGTGGAGTAGGTAACCAAACCGCTCAAGAGCGTGCGTGGTGTTGCGTCCAGCAGAGTCCCATCGGGTGCCACCCGCCGCCCCAGCACGGTCGGCGTTCCCGAAATGTAATCAAACCATACAACCAGCCAGTTAGCGCCGTCGCTGGCGACCCCAAGGGGATGGAGCGCAGTGTCCATGCCGCGCTGAATTCGGATGGGCGTCGTGTCGACAACGGTCCCATCAGGCGCGATACGCACCCCGATAATCTCCGTGAGAAAACGGTTGTCCTGCTGGACCGAGAGCCAGCACACCAGCCAGTGTTGACCGTTCCACGCGACGGCAGGGAGGTGTTGGTCATAATCGATGCCCGTTGTGGCGACAGGGAACGCCCGAACGAGGTTCCCTTCCGAATCCAGCAGCGCGGTGTAGATGTCGCGCATCGTGCCCAGCCCTGGCTCGGTGAACGGTCCGCCCGCGAAGGTTTCCGCCATCGTGGCAAACACCGAACGGGTATCCGTCCAGACTGCCAGATAGCCGTTGCCCCCTGCCGCAATCTGGGCTGTGGATTGATTGCCAGCGGAAGGCGCCCGCAGTAAATCGCCAGGAAGCGGTACCGGTTCCGAAAGGGGAGGCTGGGCAAGCACCATACCGTGCGTCATGAGCGACAGCAGAAATGCGACAATATGACATACGCTCTCCCATTTTCGCATGGTATTTCATGACGATTGAGAAAAGGTATGGGTTCCGTTCTTTATTATTCATACCGCAATGCTTCCACAGGGTCTTTGCGGGCGGCGCGGTAGGCGGGCAGCGTGCCGAAGATAATCCCCACAACGCCGCACACGCCCAGCGCCAGCACAATCGTGTCCCAGGTCACCAGCGGGTTCAGCACAGTCGCCCGATCCAGAATCACACAAGCCAACCAGCCGACGCCCACGCCCAGCAATCCGCCCACCAGCGCAATCATTGTTGCCTCCAGCAGGAACTGCCAGAAGATGTCGCGCTCGCGTGCCCCCACCGTCTTGCGAATGCCGATTTCGCGCACACGCTCGGTTACGCTCATCAGCATCACATTCATCACGCCGATACCCCCCACAATCAGCGCAATCGAGGTGATTCCCGTCAGCGCGACGGACACAATCTCCAGGAGCAGAAACAGTCGGCTCAGCAGGTCTTCCTGAGTCAGCACGGAGAAGTCCTCGCTGCCGCCGTGATTGGTGCGCAGGGCATCGCGGATGCGCGCCACCAGCGCGGTCGGCTCCACATCGGGCGCGGTTTGAATCAGGATTCGGTGAATCTGATTGCTGCCCATCGCTTTCTGCAGGGCGGTCAGGGGCGCATAGATGGCGTACTCAAAGCCGCCGCTGCCGAACAGGGAACGGGTATACGACTCTGCCGTCACGCCAATCACGCGAAAGGGCTTGCCATTCAGGCGCACCCATTTGCCCAGCGGGTTTTCGTCGCCAAACAGCTGCTCGGCGGGTTTGGGACCCAGAATGCATACGGGCTGCTCCATCTCGGCTCTGGTGAAGAAGCGCCCGCGTGCCAGCTGGTGTGGACGCATCTGGAACCATTCGGGCGTCGTGCCCAGAATCAGCGCGGCGTCTGCCCAGCGCTCGCCCCGACTCGCGCCGCCCGCCACAAACATAATCGGCGCCACCCGACGCACCCCCACCAGCGAGCGCACCACCTCCATATCGCTCTCGCGCAGGGTGCTCAAGCCGATGAAGCTCATGGGGTTAAACGGGTTTTCGGGGCTGATGCGCCCCGGTAGCACAATCACCAGATTCACGCCCAGCGATTCGACCTGCGCCACCACCTCCTGCCGAACGCCTTTCGCCAGCGAGACCAGCACGACAATCGCCGCGACTCCGACCATCATCCCCAGCCCGCTCAACAGCGTGCGTCGGGGCGTCAGCCACAACGATTCCAGCGCCGCCTGGAAACTTTTCATGCCGAAAATCCGTATTCTTGGGTAGCAGGAATTTCTGAAGCGATAGGGTATAATTGGCGTCGCAGGCGTGGTTTGGTTAATAGCATACCCGTCAAGGCTAAAGATTTTGACAGGACGCGCCGATAATAAAAACTGGGAACGAGTTCACCTTCCTTCCTTGGGGGTGGCAGGCTTTGCTCTCCTTTCACTGCCACCCTCCTTTTTCCTTTAACCTTCCGTGCTGGCTTCCAGATGTTCCAGATGTGCCTGCCACTGTTCTGCGAGCATGCGCGCCTGCGCATCGTAGGCGTTGGGGTCGCTCCAGGTGTCGCGCGGGTTCAGCAGGTCGTCGGGCACATCGGGCACGCGGGTCGGCACTTCCAGCCCGAAGATGGGATCGGTGCGATAGGGCACGCCCTCCAGGGCGCCTTTGAGCGCGGCGCGGATCATCGCCCGCGTGTAGCGAATGGGGATACGATGCCCCACGCCGTAGGGTCCGCCCGTCCAACCCGTGTTGACCAGCCATGCCTGCGCTTCGTGTTGCTCCAGTTTCGCGCCGAGCATCTCGGCATAGCGTTGGGGGTGCATCGGCAAAAAGGGCGCGCCAAAACAGGCGCTGAAGGTCATCTGGGGTGTCGTAATGCCACGCTCTGTGCCCGCCACCTTCGCCGTGTAGCCCAGCAAAAACATCTCCATCGCCTGCTCCACCGACAGTCGACTGATGGGAGGCAGCACGCCGAACGCATCCGCGGCTAAGAAAAACAGATGGCGCGGATGCCCGCCCACACTGGGAATCACCGCGCCCTCGATATAGTCCAGCGGATACGCCGCGCGCGTGTTCTCGGTGATACTCGCATCGGTGTAATCGGGCACGCGTGTGTCGGGGTCTACCACCACATTCTCCACCACGCTCCCGAAGCGGATGGCATCCCAGATTTGCGGTTCGTTCTCACGGGAAAGGTTAATACACTTCGCGTAGCAGCCGCCTTCGAAGTTGAACACGCCCGTATCGCTCCAGCCGTGTTCGTCATCGCCAATCAGCCGCCGCTCTGGGTCTGCCGAGAGCGAGGTCTTGCCCGTGCCGCTCAACCCAAAAAACAGTGCGACATCGCCCTCCGCCCCCATGTTCGCCGAGCAGTGCATCGGAAACACGCCCTGCTGAGGCAACAGATAGTTCATCACGGTAAAGATGGACTTCTTAATCTCCCCTGCGTAAGCGGTGCCTGCAATCAGCACCACGCGCCGCCGAAAATCGAGTGCCACCACCACCTCACTGCGCGTGCCGTCTATCGCGGGGTCGGTCTTGAAACCCGGCGCGGACAACACCGTGAAGCTGGGGCGGAAGTCGTACAGCTCTTCAGGCTGGGGGCGGATAAAGAGTTGTTTGGCGAACAGGTTGTGCCACGCATACTCCGTAATCACGCGCACAGGCAGGCGGTAGCGGGGGTCTGCCCCGGCAAAACAGTCCTGTACGAAAAGGGGACGGTTGGCAAGGTACGCTGTCACCCGGGCAAGCAGCCGCTCAAACACTTCAGCGTCCATCCGCTGGTTCACCGTGCCCCAATCAATCAACGCCTCATGCTCAGGGCGCGCCACAACAAACTTATCACGCGGGGAACGCCCCGTATATTGCCCCGTGCGCACCACCAGCGCCCCGTTGGATGCAAGCAACGCCTCCCCACGACGCACCGCATGCTCCACCAGAGACGCCACTGAAAGATTCAAATAAAGAGGACTTGCCTGACCTAACAACACCTCAATTTCGGGATTTTCTGCAATCTGAGTCATGTTGTTTTCGGTAATCATGTGCCTGTTCCTCCAGCATTCGCTCTTCTGTGAGCTGCCTGCACCGATGCAGGGCTATTAAAGGATACCTCGAATCGGGGCGGTTTTTAGAGGCGGATGTGCCCATGCGCGTGATCCCTCGGCTGTCGAGTCGCTCATGCCGTTGCCGCCTCGTGTAACGGCACAATCCCTGGTTGCCAGCCTATCTCGCGGAGGGCGTCCAGATAGTCCTGTGGGGTTAGCGTATCGGGATGGCGTCCTGTCAGTGCCACAATCACGCCTTCCATCACATTGGTGGCGAAGGTCTCGCCCTCTATCACAGGCGTGGTCGTAATCACCTGTGCCACCCCTGCGTTGCGCAGGAACTCGATATCGGCTTTGCGCACCGTGTTGGTCAGCACCACCTTACCGGGCAGGTGATCGGGCATGTAGCGGTGGATGTAGTGCCAGTCGCCCGCAATCACATCCGCCTCATAGAAAAGCTTTGCGGCGCGGGGTGTGCGCTTCTCCTGCTTCTCGCCTGTCGGGTAGAACCACTGGAACGGCAGGCGCGTGATAATCGGCAGCAGCAGCCGCCCCAGCCACTCCACCGTGCGATACGAGCGAATCGGGATAGGCACGCCCACCGCGAACACTAAGTCCCCATACACCACGCTTTTCGCCAGCTGCGCCAGCTCCTGCGCCATGCCGAACCGATCCACCGCGGAGACCAGCAGCACGCGCTTCTGGCCAAAGTCCAGCACGCCCTGCGCCTGGAGCCAGCGCACCGCCTCGCGCTCTAAGGTGTTTTTCAGACCGCTGCCGTCCACCACGGGCGTCTTTTTGGCGACCGAGACCAGTTTCTGAATGGAGCGGAACACATAGCGGCGATTGCCCACCCAGATGTAGAGGTCGGCGCCGCCGATACCCAGCGCGTCCACCTTGCCGTCCAGCTCCGCAAAGAGCTGCTGAAACCGTTTCAGGTCGCCGTCGGTACCGATCCGCTCAATCAGGAACGGCTCGCCCCGCAGGGTAATTTCACTGCGCTTATCGCGCTTCGAAGAACCCAGACTGACGGAAACGATGTGCTTCATCAGCAGAAGGATACCCGCTATCGGGAGACCATTTTCACCTTGAACCGCGCCGTAACGAGTTGCGGACCCAGCGAACCTCCTGACACGCCCACCAGACCGAGGTCTATGTCTTCAAAATAAAAGAAGGAGCCAACGCCTCCATCAGGGAGCTGGAAACCGCCGTGAACCATCTTTTCGCTGGGCACACGCATAAAGCGTGGCTCGATCAGCGTCGGGTTCGGCTGACCCAGCGTGAACTGGAGAGTTATCATCAGCACCTTCTCAAGAAGTTCATCATGGTGTGGCTCGCTTTTCTGGATAAACTCGGGGCGGTCGCCAAAATATTTGAAGAAGTAGCGCATCACCCCCGCATGGCTGGACGCCGTTTGCAGGCGATATTTCAGCTCGGCAAAATGTTGCACGGTCATGGCTTGTGGTCTCCCATCAGAGGTTGGTTCTCCATGCACCGCTTCGCTCCTGCTGAGTGCCTTCAGGTTTTATTTTCAGCCCTGCGAATGGGGAGTGCTGAAGCGGAGCTTCAGCATAGCAAAAGGGGCGCGGAAGCTGCGCTTCCGCAGTCCATAGGCGCATCGGGGTATACTTTCACGCTGGTGCGATGGTTCTGCGTGTATTGGCATTTATTGGTGTCCGAACTCTGGTGAACAGTTTTCGGCGCGCGTTTTCCAACCCTGTGCGGGCGGTGCTGACCACGCTGGTGATCCTGTTTATCCTGTGTGGCTGGGGAGGGGCGCTGTTAGGGAGCGTGCTGGGCAGTCCTTCTCGCAGTGCGCCCATGCCTCAAGGCGATCCGCAGACTCTGCTGGCGCGTGCGCTTGCCAGCACGCTGATAGTCCACTGGTTTTATGTGGTCTCGCTATGGCTTTCGGCGCTGTTTCGCCCCGTCACGCTGTTGTTTCAGGAGAGCGATGTGCATTATCTGTTCACGACGCCGTTGCGAGCGCTCAGCGTATTTCGCGGGCTGTTGCTCATGCGGGGGCTGCTGGGAGCGGTCATGCTGTTCCTGATGATGGTGGCATATGTGTTATTGATGGGCGGGCGCACGACGATGCGCGCGTTTGTGACTCTGGAGCCGGTGATAGGAGGCTGGGCGCTGCTGAGTTATCCGATACTCTATCTGCTGGCGTTTACGGGTTTGCTGATGGTGAGCGTGGTGCTGGCGCTTCGGGAGATTCAGGGGCGCTCGGCGCGTCGCTACTGGGTTTGGGGCGTGCTGGTCTGGGTAGGGCTGACTCTAATGCTGGTGGGCTGGCGGTTCTATGGAGAGTGGAGCGCGGGCAGTGGTTTCAGCGTTGCGATGAACCGTGCGGCAGACTGGACGCCTGCGGCGCTGTTGCTGTTTCCGGTGCGCTGTCTGGTGGATAGCGCGCTGGTGATTTACAACGGCTGGACGCCCGCGATGCTGGGGGGCGCACTCTTCTGGGGCGCGCTGGTGTGGTGGGGTAATCGGGAGCTGGTGCGTCATCAGGGCTGGCTGTATGAGCTGGGCGCGGAGCTGGCGCGGCTGGGGGGCAAGGTGAGCCGTGCCCGTAAGGACCCGATGCGCGCCTACATGGAACGCGCCGCCGAACGCGCCCAGCAGAAGCCCCTGCGTACCCTGCGCTGGCTGGAACGCTGGACGCCTCAGGGCGTGTGGGCGCTCCTCTGGCGCGATTTGCTAATCACATGGCGCGCCAGCGGCTGGGTCAACCTGCTGGCAGTGGCGGTGCTGGCGCTGGCGCCCCTTGTGCTGATGTGGCTGGCGGCGCGCGACGGGGATGCAACCCCCAGAGCGCTTCAGGTGATTTATCTGGCGATGCAGAGCGCGGTCGCCTTCTTCTACGCGTTTGGGAGCTACTACGGGATGACAGAAATGCTCCGCCGTGTGGAGTGGCAGAAGCCGATGCCGTTTGTCAGCTGGCAGGTGGTGGTCGTGGAAGCCCTGCCAACAGTGGTGTTCTTCGCACTGGGGCAGGTGTTGACGATTCTGTTTGCGACGCTCTGGTTCCCCAGTATGGCGGCGTTCTGGGTGGTGGGCAGCTTGATGGTGACCTCGTGGCTGGTGGTACTGCAGATGGTGATGTTTATGGTGGCTCTCATCAACCCCGACCCCAGCGACTATACCCAGCGCCTGCTGGCGAGCTTCATCATGGTTCCGTTGCTTTGTCTCGGAGGCGGACCGGGCGTTCTGGTGGGCATTCTGGGGCTGGTCTATCAGTGGAACATGCTTCTGCTAGGGCTGGCGGTGCTGGTGGTGCAGACACTCCTTGCGATGGTGCTGACGGCGATTAATGCGACGCTCTATGAGCGGTTTAATCCTGTGGATTAGGTTCTCACGAACCGAAACTCGCGCTCGCCTCTGGGGGGGCGCGTCATGAGGCTCTGGAGGGCATCCGAGACCGAGCGGGCGCCGTTGAGAATCTCCGCAATCGCGTTCAGCAGAGGGGTGTCAATCCCGTGCTGGTGCGCCAGCCTCTGCGCCACGAACGCGGTGAAGTAGCCTTCGGCGACTTGCCCCAGCTCCTGAAGCGCCTGCTGGGGCGTTTTGCCCTGCGCGACGGCATAGCCCAGCCGGTAGTTGCGGCTGAGTCGGCTGGCGGCGGTGGCAAACAGGTCGCCCACGCCGGTCAGTCCCATAAAAGTTTCAGGGCATGCGCCCAGCGCGGCGCCGAGCCGCATCATCTCCGCCAGCCCGCGCGCCAGCAGCGCGCCTTTGGTGTTGTCGCCGAAGCCCAAGCCGTCGCTCATGCCCGCGCCAATCGCGTACACATTTTTGAGCGCGCCCCCCAGCTCCACACCCACCACATCGTCGTTGGTGTAGACGCGCAGGGTGGGGGTCATAAACAGCTCCTGCACCGTCTCGGCGGTGGGGAGGTGGTAGGCGGCGGCGACGGTGGCGGTGGGCACGCCGCGCACCAGCTCCACCGCCAGATTTGGTCCCGAAAGCACCGCGATTTGCTCCGGCGTCCAGCGCCCTGTTTCCAGCACGACCTCGCTCATGCGTTTGCCCGTGTCGGGTTCCAGCCCTTTGGCGGCGATAATGCAGAGCGAGGCGCCATAGGGCAACCGATTCAGCACGGAGCGCACCGCGCCCGACGGTACCGCCAGCACCCACGCCTCGCACGCTGTCAGCGCGTGGAGGTCGGCAGTCGGCGTCACGGTGTCGGGTAGCACGACTTCAGGCAGGTAGCGGCGGTTCACATGCTCGCGCTGGAGCGCCTGAATGCGTTCGGGGTCGCGTCCCCAGAGCCACACCGGCACTCCCTTCTGACCCAGCAGATACGCCAGCGCCGTGCCCCACGAGCCTGCGCCGATGACGCCAATCCATTCAGGCATGCTCTTCTGCCTCCTCTTGCGCCCAGTTCAATGCCAGTTCCTGTAGCAGGGCAACCGCCTCCTCGCGCTTGCGCAGGGGAACCCAGATAAAAATCGGCTGAGGGATGGAAGGGTACAGCGGCACCTGCGGCGCTTCGGGCGTGAAGGTCAGCACGCGATGGTCTATCAGATAGGTCTGCACCAGCTTCGCCGTGATGTCGTCGTAGGCGACCGCAACTGCGACCAGCTCTTCCGAAACTTTCTGCTCGTCTTCCGCGAGGATACGCCAGTTCATGCCATGAGCATACCTCAGGAGGCAGGGAGCTTCGCCCCTGCCTCCGCAAGTTACGGCTGCACCGTGTGGCTGACGGTTTCGCGTAGCACGAACCCGCGCTTCAGGAACTCACGCACGAACGCATGCCCCGACATGGATTGCTCGTAAGGGACAATCCCGCGGGGAACCGTGCCGTTGGCGACCCCAATCGCGATAATGGACGCCGAGAAGCCCGTGCAACGCTCCATCGCGGTGAAGCCCGTTTCGTCGTCGTGATAGTCAATATACTGCACGCTGATTTCGTAGGGCGTGCCGTTCTTCTCGCCTGAGGCATAAACCCACACCACCACCAGGTCCTTCTCTTCGGGGAAGTCTATTTTAGGGGGGATCACCGTAGCGGTGAACTGGCGTGGGATGACGGGATGCCCCTCCACCTTGATGGGTTCCTCGTCAAAAAAGCCCAGGTCGCGCAGGGCGCGCATGATGTCCCAGTGTCCGGGGTAGCGGAGGGTTTTGTAGTCGTACTCCTGCACCTTGCCCGCGAGGGTGTAGGGCGCGGTGGAGGTGCCGCCTGAGGTGGGCGCGGCTTCCAGCAAGCCCAGTTCCTCAATTTCCAGATACTCAATATCTTCCAGAGTGGGCACATAGGTAGGCTTGCCTTCCCGCAGCACCAGCGCCTCGCCCGTATACTCCGAGATGACACCAATCATGTTGAACACCAGCTTGTAGCCGAGCGGACCCACCGGGCGTTGGGGCAGCCCCCCACAGCGCAGGCGAATTTCGTGGCAGGTGTCCATCTTCTCCATACAGTAAAGCCCCAGATGGTTCACCATGCCGGGCGCGAGCCCGCAGTCGGGTACAAGAGCGATGCCGGCTTCTTTGGCTTCTTCGTCGCGCTTGCGAAATTCGTACCAGAACCATTCGGGGTCGTTGCCCATATCGATAAAGCTGCGCTTCGCGTCCAGCGCGAGCTGAATCAGGCGCATATTCATCTGCCACGGCACCGCGCTGATGACCACATCCGCCTCGCTGAAGTAGTCCAGCACCTGCTTTTCGTCGCGGGCGTCTACTCTTCGGGGGAACACGATTTGCTTTTGAAGCAGTTGATTGACCCACTCCGCTTTTTGTGTGGCGCGCTCCAGATCAATGTCGGCGAGATAAATCACCTCTGCATTTCCGAATCGCGCCAGGTCGTAGGCAACCGCAGGACCCTGCATTCCTGCGCCCAGAATGGCATATCGAAACGAACTCATAGGCGTAAACCTCCTTCTTTTTTATGCTAAAAAACGGGGGGTCAACTCTGACCCCCCGTTTTAGTATACCCGATTCGCCCGGTTTTAGCGGATGAGCTGCAGGACGCCCTGCGGCGCGAAGTTCGCCTGCCCCAGCACGGACATACCCGCCTGCTGCAGGATCTGGAACTTGGTGAACCGGCTGATTTCCTCGGCGAAGTTCACATCGCGGATAGCCGACTCGGTCGCGGTCAGGTTCTCCTTGGCGACGGCGAGCGAGCGCATATTACTCTCGAGGACATTCTTCTGGAACGCGCCCATATCGCCGCGCAGTTTGGAGACCTGCTGAATCGCCGCGTCGATGATTTTCAGAGCCTCTTCGGCGCCGCCCGCTTTGGTGACATCGATGTCGGCAAGGCTCTTGCCTGCCACGACGCCTGTACCCAGCTGGCTGGCGCGCATGTTGTTGATGGAGATCTGGGCAGTTTGACCCGCGTTCGCGCCAATCTGGAAGGTTACATCGCCTGCTGTGGTGCGTGCGACAGCGTACGCGGTGTTATCGTCAACATTGCCGCGTTCCTTGAGCAGGATCACATTACCTCGCGCGTCAGACAAACGCAGTCCTGAGGTCTTACCAATCCCGCCGGTGAAGTAGACGGTGATGTCGTTGCCGTTCACATCTTTCACGGTCACGGTGGCGCGAGCATCCTGCCCTGCCGTTACCGTAGCGGACTGCAAGCCCAGCACATTCGCCGAGTCGCTGACATCCACACGGAAGTTGGAGCCGTACTCGGTGGCACGCAGGGTCACGACCCGGGTGCTGTCGTTATACTCTGCTACCACACCTGTTACCGAGCTGAGCGAGTTAATCTTATCCAGAATGCGTCCCAGCGTCTCGGTGCCGTCGGTGGTGATGCTGACGCCGTTGATGACGATGGTGCCCGCGGTAGTAATCACCGAGCTCAGGGTGGTGCCGGTTGCCAGTGCAGCACCTGCCGCGGAGGTGCGAGTCGCTTCCTGCGTTACCTCAACAGTCACCATACCGGTGCCGACGGTATAGTCCGCCGCTGTTGCGGCGCCAATCTGCCCATACACGGTGCCGCCGAAGAAGACGCCGCCGATGCGCGTTGGGTCGGTTACTGCCGACGAAACCCCCGCGCTGCCATCCAGCAGCTTCTTGGTGCCGAACTGGGTCTGCTCCGCGATGCGGTTGATGCTGTTGATGGCGGAGCGAATCTGGTTCTGGTTCGCCTGAAGCGCGGTCAGGTCGTTGGTGCCTGTGTTCCCCGAAGCCACAGCCAGCTGGCGCATGCTGCGCAACAGGTTGTGAACCTCTTCCAGAGCGCCTTCGGCGGTCTTCACGAGGTTCGTGGCATCCTGCGAGTTAGAAATTGCCTGCTCCAAACCCGCAATCTGGGCGCGCAGGTCTTCCGAGCGAATCAGCCCTGCCGGGTCGTCGCCTGCGCGGTTAATGCGCAAACCCGAAGCGAGCTTCTCAATCGAACGGCTGAACCCATCCGAAGCGTTCTGCACATTGCGCAGCGCGTTGAGCGCTGACATGTTGGTGTTAATCCGCAAACTCATCGTTCCATCCTCCCTGATAGAGTTTTTTTCTGGACGCCCCTCCCCGCCGATCCGTCAGCGGGGCGGTTTTTGCGCGTCCAGAGGGGATTTTCGGAGCGAACTTAATCCGCTTTCTCCGCAAAAATACGGGGGTTTGTGAAAAATCGTAAAATTACGGGTTCCCCCGCTGAATTACGGGGATGCCGCGAGCAGCCGCTCTATCTGAAGCGTACGAAGCGCCTTCCGCACCGACTGGGGAACCGCCTCACGGAACGCGATTCCCAGGCGATAGACGGGCTGGTGGGCTTGCATCCCTGCGACCATGTGGCACACGACGCCCTCAATCTGGAAGGCGAGGGCACCGCCCGGAGTCTCCCACTCGATGGTGAGCATGCCTGCCGTGTCGCGTCCCACCTCTTCATACACGAGCGCGCCGGCGCCACCTTCGCTGAGGTCCACCAGCTGCCCCCAGATGGAGCGCTGGATTCTGCCCACTGGGGAAAGCGCAACCCGCCCGCGAGCAGGGATGCGGGGGTACCGCCTGCGCTGGATTCGCCGTATCACCTGAGGCTGGCGTATCAGCCAGAGGTCGGTCTCCGTGCCGCCCCGATGCTCCACCACACGCGAGCGGAACTGATAGAGCGCGTCCTCGCCGTACCACTCCACACACACCTGAGGAGGCACTGCGGTTTCCAGAGACGGCGTTTGCAAGCAGAGCATCCGATCGTCCATGCGTTCGGGCGAGGCTACCAGCCGGTTGCTCTCCCAGCTCAACCAGACAAGGCGTGCCGAAACAGGTGACACGGATTCCGTTAGCGGCGCACCCGCCCGCGCCTCCATCGAGACAATCGCATGCGTGGGTAAAGCATGGCGCATCAGCAATCGGCGCACTGTCGCCAGGAGTGCTTCAATCTCGAAGGGCTTATAAAGCACTGCGTCGGGTGCGTGGGCAAGCGCCTTCTCCAACTCCCGATCCAGCGCATACGCCGTAATCAAGATCACAGGCAGGTGCGGATCTCGCTCCCGAATCTGGCGTAAGACCTCGCTCCCTGGCAAATCGGGCAGGCAGATATCCAGAATCACGAGGTCATACGGTTTGGCTTCCAGGCGTGCCACCACCTCGCTCGCGCGATGGACAACCTCACAAGGAAATCCTGCCGTGCGCAGCGCGTCCGCCACAACACGATAGACTAACCTTTCATCCTCCACAACCAGAATTCGCCAACCGTTCACCTGACCTCCTCCTTGAGTAAACAATTTACGCGCGCCCCACTCTACCGACAGCAACTTTTGTGCCAATCAGGAGCATTTCACGGCGATTCAACATGTGATTTCTCTGAATTGTTGACAATTCGCATGAAAAACGGCGCTCCCCCAATACCTTCCCCTCATCAGGTATGCTATAGGCATGGGTCAGAGCGTTTTCAAGGTGGAAGTAGTGGCGCGAGGGTTGCAGGTACCGTGGGCGATGGTGTTTGCGCCCGATGGCAGGCTCATTTTCACCGAGCGTGTCGGGCGAGTGCGGGTGATTGAGAAGGGGCGCTTGCGTGAAAAACCGCTGGCGGAGATTGCCGACTGCGTGCATCGGGGCGAGGGCGGGCTGATGGGGCTGGCGCTCCACCCGAACTTTGCCCGCACGCGCTGGCTCTATCTGGCGTACCTCTACGAGCAGGGCGGGCTGAAGGTGCGTGTGGTGCGCTACCGCGAAACGGGCGACGCACTGGTGGAGCCAAAAGTTATCATTGAGGGCATTCAGGGCAATTTCGTGCATGACGGCACGGCGCTGGGATTCGGTCCCGATGGCAAGCTCTACATTACCACGGGCGACGCCGCCCAGCGCGAACTGGCACAGCGCTTAGACCGCCTTGAGGGCAAAACCCTCCGCCTCAACGATGACGGCTCCATTCCCTCGGACAACCCCTTTGTTAAGACGCCCAACGCGCGACCCGAAATCTGGTCTTACGGACACCGCAACGCACAGGGCATGGACTGGCAGCCCGGCACAGGCTTGATGTTCCAGACGGAGCATGGTCCCTCAGGATTTGACGGTCCTGGCGGGGGCGACGAGGTGAATATTGTGGAGCGGGGCAGAAACTACGGCTGGCCCGTGATCCATCATCGTCAGACACGCGCGGGGATGGAAGCGCCTTTGCTGGAGTTCACCCCGGCTGTCGCGCCGGGCGCATGCGCCTTCTATCGGGGCAACAAAATCCCCCAGTGGCGTCATAACCTGTTCGTGGCGTGCCTGCGGGGGCAGAAACTGATTCGGGTCGTGCTGGAGGGCAGGCGGGTGGTGAAAACCGAAGACCTGCTGGTGAACGAGTATGGGCGCTTGCGAGCGGTGGCATCGGGTCCCGATGGGTTTTTATATGTGTCCACTTCCAATCGGGATGGGCGCGGGCGTCCTCACCCTGATGATGACCGAATCTTGCGCCTGGTGCCTGCTTAGAAAAAATTTGCTAAGTTTCTGTGGGAACTTTTCGTTGAGTTTTGGCGTATTTCCCGTTGAAGGAATCCCGCAGAGCGAGGGCGTCGGCATGAGACGGCAAGCTTTTCAACGGGGCTTCAAGCTGATAGAGCTGCTGGTGGTGGTAGCGATACTGATTATTCTGGCGGGGATTGTTTGGGTGATGACTCGTTCCTCGCGAGAAGCTGCTGCGCGCTCCCAGTGTATGCAAAACTTGCGACAAATAGCCATCGCTACCTATCAGTATATGATCGATTACCAGACCATTTACGACAGTCCCTTCTCGCTCATGGACTATCTGAAAGATCGTCAGGGGGCGAGCGCAGAGAAAATTTTTATTTGCCCGCGCGACCGGCTGCAGGTACCTATTCGAGAGGCGGCTTCTTCGTACTACTGGTCTGTACGAATAGGAGAGCCGCCGCAGACGCTTCTAAGGGAACATCCGAACGAGGTACTGGTTACTTGTGAACACCATCTGGGCTTACCGTTGTTGAGGAGAGGAGACTGGGCGGGATACGACTATAACTCAACTCCCTCCTGGCCGTTTCTGATAGTGCTGCGCGTGAACGGCTCAGTGGAGACAATTCACAGCTGCCAAGTTCGCCAAGTGCGAAGGCGAGTAGGGAACATGACCGTCCTTTCGCCGATTTATCCGGGTGAGGAAGGCTACGAACAGGCGACGGAAAGATACGACCTGTATCACTGGTGCCGTTAGGAGGCGGGCGGTGTTAGCCCGCCTGCCGAGCCAGCTCCACGATTTTGCGGGCGGCTTCCTGCATCGTTTCGGCAGGGATGAGGGGCGTGCCTGCAAGCAGGGTGCGCCCTTCCTCGGCGTGCGTGCCTGCAAGGCGCACCACAATCGGCACTTTCACCTCTAAGGTCGCCAGCGCTTCCAGAATGCCGCGCGCCACCTCGTCGCCCCGCGTAATCCCGCCAAAGATGTTAAAGAGCAACCCCTTCACATTCGGGTCCATCATCACCAGCTCGACGGCGTTGCGCACGCGGTCGGCTTTCGCGCCGCCGCCGATATCGAGGAAGTTCGCAGGGCGCCCGCCTGCACGCGCCACCTCGTCGACGGTACACATTACCAGTCCCGCGCCGTTGCCAATAATCCCGATATCGCCGCCCAATCGCACATACGCCAGCCCGCGACGCTGCGCTTCCGCCTCGATGGGGTCTTCAATACTTTCCTCGTGATATTGCGCAAGCCGCTTCTGGCGGTAGAGGGCATTCTCATCGAGGGTCATTTTCGCGTCGGCGCAAATCACGCGCCCGTCGCGCGTGACGGCGCAGGGGTTAATCTCCGCCAGATTCGCGTCGCATGCCAGATAGGCGCGGTACAGCCCCTGCAGAATCGGCGCGAGCATCTTGACACCTTCCATCGTGAACCCCGCGCCGAACAGCACCTCCCGAATGCCGTAGTCCGTCAAGCCGAGCAGGGGGTCTACGGGCAGGGTCGCAATCGCTTCGGGGTGCGTCGCCGCGACCTCTTCGATATCCATCCCGCCCTGCTGGCTGACCATCAGCGCGTTCCGCTGGGTCGTGCGGTCTACGGTGATGCCGATGTAGTATTCCTTTTCAATTTCAATTGCCTCTTCTACCAGCACGGCTTCGGCGACCATGCCCTGCGGGTTCTGGGGCGAGATGAGCCGTTTGCCGAGAATCTCCTTTGCGGCGGCGTAAGCCTCGTCGGGGGTGTCGGCGAGTTTGATTCCGCCTGCTTTGCCACGACCGCCCATATGCACCTGCGCCTTGATGACCACGCGCTTGCCAAGCCGCTCCGCAATTGCCTTTGCGCCTTCGGGCGTGGTTGCCACTTCGCCGTTGGGCACGGGCAAGCCAAAATCGCGCAAAATCTGTTTCGCCTGATACTCGTGCAGTTTCATCCCTGAACTCCTGTGGGTGAGATTATACCCTAGCGGGGTAGTATTCGGCGGCAGAGGGTATTCGGAACCCCCCTTATGCCAGATGGCTGAAGCCGTTCCTATAAGACGAAGCCGACCTGCGTCGGCTGATTCAGCCAGCGCGGGCTGGCTTCGTTTTATCAGGAACGGGTTCACCCGTCTGGATTCAAGCACGAAGTTGCTGGATGGTCTCCAAGAGATGGTGGTACAATAAAAAGCAGGGTAAGAAACCGATGCACGGCTCAAACATCGCCTACCGACTCACGGAAGCGTTTGCGACAGGCACGCTGAAGCCTGCCAATCCGAACGCGCCATGCCCCGGCTGGGAGAGCCTGCCTGAAGTTCGGGCAGCCGAGAGGCTCTACAGCGCCGGGTTCTGCGACAGGGATGTACGGCTGTTTCTCACTTTTACATGTGCGATGGATCGGGTACGCGATGCGGAACAGCTCTGGCAAAAGTCAGCCGATACAATCATGCGGTGTCCAGAGCTATTTCAGCCAGAATGGATTGTGGGGCACCCTACAGAGACGCGCCAGTTGCTGCAACGCCTCGGCATCAGCCAGCGGCATGGTCCCGACTCTTCAGCGTGGATTCGGATTGCCGAGTCGCTGACGCACTCGAATCCTCAGACCCAGCCTGTGTATAATGCCATCTATAAAGGGACTGGCGAGGTTCGGCAACTGCTTCAATCGCTTCGGGCAAATGACAGGAGCAGGCGCCCCTATTTCCCTCTCCTGAAGGGTCCGAAAATCAGCGTGATGTGGGTTCGAATGCTCGTTGTGCCTGGACGCGCCTCCTTGCAGAACATCGCGGCACTCCCTGTGGCGGTGGACATCCATGTGAAACGAGTTAGCGAAAATCTGGAGGTCGTTTCGGCTCAAGGCAGCCAGATTGGCCCCTATGTCCGCCAGCGCATACAGCAGGCGTGGGCACAGGAAATCCAGCAGAGTGGGATCGTCGCCCCCGTAGGGCTGGAAGGCAGTGGAGGCGGACTGGATCCCGCGCTCTGGTACTACGGTAAATGGGGCTGCGCCTTCTGCTACAAGCAGGCGTGCCGTATCCCAATTTCTGAGCTCTGTAATCAGTGCCGATTTTCGCCCTGATGCTTCACAGGACGGAAGGGTCTTCAAGAAGCGGGATTGGGTGGTGGCGGCGTTTTGGGCGTGTGTCTCGGTAATTGACGCGAACGACTCCAAACCCAACGCTACATACACTACGGCAGGACTTCTAACCCGCAGGTGGAAATTCCGCCCCAGGAGGCAACGATGCGAACCTACGGGCTGTTTATTGGCGGCGAATGGGTCTCCACTGCGGAGCGCTACGAAGTGCGCAACCCTGCGAACGGCGAGGTGATTGCCGAATGCGCGGTGGCAGGCGAGCGCGAGGTGGAACAGGCGATTCAGGCGGCACTTCAGGCATTCCCCGACTGGGCAGCGCGCTCTTATGAGGAGCGGGGCGAGATTCTGCGTGCTGTTGCCCGACGCCTGCAGGAACGGTTTGAAGAGTTCGCACTCGTGGAGTCGCAGGAGACGGGGCGCACCATCCGCGAGACGATGGCGCACGACATCCCCGCCTCGGTCAGCGTGTTTGACTACTTCGCTGGGATTGCGCCCGCCATTCAGGGCGAGACCATCCCCGTACCCGGCATGTATCTCAACTATACGCGCCGCGAACCCTACGGGGTGGTCGCTGCCATTACGCCGTGGAACTTCCCCCTGTGGCTGGCGGTGATTAAGATTGCCCCTGCGCTGGTGGCAGGCAACACGATGGTGCTGAAACCTGCGCCCACCACGCCCCTCACCGCGCTGATGCTGGCGGAGATTATGGCAGAGGTGGGGCTGCCCTCTGGTGTGTTCAATGTGCTGACCGACCCCACGCCGGGTACTGTCGGCGACATGCTGACCGCCCATCCGAAGGTAAGCAAAATCTCGTTCACGGGTTCCACAGCGGTAGGCGTGCGGGTGATGCAGCGCGCGGCGACCCATGTGGCGCCCGTGTCGCTGGAGCTGGGCGGCAAGTCGCCCTTTATTGTGTTCGCCGACGCCGATTTAGACCGCGCCCTCGCCTATGCGCTGCTGGCAAACTACTTCGCGCAGGGACAGATGTGTACCGCAGGCTCGCGAATCTTTGTGGAGCGCCCGGTCTATGAAACCTTCCGCGAGCGATTCGTGCAGCGCGTGCAACGCCTGCAGATTGGTGACCCGCAAGACCCGCTCACCGAGTTTGGCACGCTCCACAAGCGCGAGCAACTCGAAAAAACCCGCCACTATGTGGAACTGGCGCAGCAAGACGGCGCGAAGGTGCTGACAGGCGGCAACCCCCTCACCGAGCCGCCGTTTGATAAGGGCTTCTACTTCCAGCCGACCGTGCTGGAGGAGGTGGAACCCACCACCCGAGTCGCGTGCGACGAAATCTTCGGACCCGTGGCGATGCTGATGCCGTTTGAAGGGGAAGAGGAGGCGGTGCGCCTCGCGAACATGGTAGACTACGGGCTGGCGGCAGGCATCTGGACGCAGGATATCGGCAAGGCGCTGCGAGTCGCCCATCAGGTGCAGGCGGGCAAGGTGTGGATTAACTGCTACAACATGATTCCGCCCCACGCGCCCTACGGTGGCTACAAACTCAGCGGCTTCGGTCGGGAGCTGGGCTTACACTGCCTGTTAGACCTCTACACCCAGGTCAAAAATGTGCATATCGACATCAGCCCCGACTACTTTGAGTGGTTCGGTTAGGCGGACAATACTGCAACCTGGGCTGGTTCAACGAGGCGGAGCGGCGCCGTGGCAAGGATGGAGGGGAGAACGAAGGCGCGCACCATCTCGTGCAACGGCTCTGCCAGACGGTCGGGCAACTCCACCTGAATAGTCTTCATAAAACTCACCTTGAGGATTGTACCTCATGCGGTATAATCGTTTCGGGTGAGCGTAAATGAGCCTTTCGGTACGGTCGCGCGGGGTTCCGATGAGCCGCGAGCAGTTCCTGCAACTGCCCGAAGGTCCCCCTTTTTACGACTATGTGAACGGGGAGGCTATTGAGGTGAACCGACCCACTCTCAGACATCAGGAGATTCTGCTGGCGCTGGCGTCCCAGCTGCTTTTGCATACGCGCGCAAAACAGCTTGGCAAAGTGGCGATTGAGGTGAATCTGGAACTGCCCAACGGCAACATTTACACACCCGATATCCTCTTTTACTCTCCCCAAACCGAGCCGCGTCTGGACTTGCAACGCGGCTATGTGCGGGGTGTGCCCGATTTGATTGTGGAGATTCTCTCTCCCTCCACCGCCGAGTACGACCGTACCCAGAAAATGAGCGATTACGCCGCCTGCCAAGTGCCGTGGGTGTGGCTGGTAGATCAGGACACGCTGGTGATCGAAGAGTATCAGTGGACGCCGGAGGGGTATCTGCGTCGTCAGGCGGTGAACGCCCAGACGCCGTTCACGCCTCACTTGTTTCCGGAGCTCACCCTCCAGATGGCGCAACTGGCGCCTGCGACTTCGGAAAGCGAGCAGGAAGATTCTTGACCTGTCTCATTCAGAAAGCCCAAAAATCTGCTCCAGTGCTTGAAGCGCGACACGCACCACGCGCTTCGAGACCCAGAGGGTGGACACCGTATCTAATTCCTCGATCGCCGTTCGTGCTTGCTTGTAATCAATCAATCCGAGCGCCGCGCATGCCAGCACGACTCCCAGTGAGCCGTGAACCTCTATCCCCAGCGATTGCGCCAGCACCCGCGCGGCGGTATCGTCTGTGAAGAACCAATTCGCCTGTAATTCCAAAGCAAGCGCAATCGCAGTTGCTTCTCCTGCGTCCACATAGCCTGCGCTGACCCACTCAGCCGCGCGGCGCCTCCATTCTGAACCGACCTCAACAATCTTGAAACTCGCCGGTAAATACCTGTGGGGCATGATTCGTCCCCACTCTGCGTTCACTTCGGGGGTCAGGGCGATCCTGCCAAGATGCTCAAGCAACTGAATTTGTCCTATCTGAGAGAGGTGCAGAAGCGGACCCGTGTTGCAGACTATGAGTCGTGATTCTGACGCAGTTGCTGTGCCCATTGAATATCCTCCATCTGGAATCGCTCAGCAAGCTGGCGCGGGTGTCGGCGCAGGAACTCAAACAGGGCGGCACGCACCGCTTCCTCTTCGCTCTGGAACCACCCCTCCCGCACCATCTCGTGCAACAGCTCCGCCAGACGGTCGGGCAACTCCACCTGAATAGTCTTCATAAAACTCACCTTGAGGATTGTACCCCATGCGGTATAATCGTTTCGGGTGAGCGTGATGAGCCCTTCGGGCGAAGGGGGTATAATTCTCTTCTGGTGAAACACGCATGCCACGCTATACCATTCTCACATGGGGTTGCCAGATGAACGAAGAAGACTCCGAGCAGATGGGGCTTTATCTGCAGGAGCGCGGCTACGAGCCGACCGAACGCCTCGAAGAGGCGGATGTCGTGCTGCTGAACACCTGCTCGGTGCGCCGCAAGCCCGAAGATAAGGTGTTCAGCACGCTGGGGCAGCTGCGCAAGCTCAAGGAGCGCAAGCCCCATATGGTGATTGGCGTGTGTGGCTGCATGGCGCAGTTGCGCGCGGAGGAAATCAAACAGCGGGCGCCCCATGTGGATATGATTGTCGGCACGGCGCATGTGGCGCAGGTCGGCGCGCTGCTGGAAGAGGTGCTTCAGAAACGCCGGCTGGCGATGCGGCTGGAACTGCCTGAGCGCAAAGGCGCCATTGTTACGGATCTCCCCCAGCGCAAGGTAGACCGCCAGCCGAAGCTGAAGGCGTTCGTGCCGATTCAATACGGATGCGATAAGTTCTGCACTTTCTGCATCGTGCCGATTACGCGCGGGCGCGAGCGCAGTCGCCCCACCGCCGATATTCTCGACGAAATCAAACGCCTCGCCGAGCGCGGCACGAAGGAGGTCATCCTGCTGGGGCAGACCGTGAACTCCTATGGCAAAAACCTGCTGGAGGGGCGCGTGCCGTTCGCACGCCTGCTGAAACTCATCAACGACATAGAGGGCATCGAGCGTATCCGCTTCACCTCGCCCTACCCGCGCGATTTCCGCGACGACCTGATTGAAGCGATTGCCACCCTCCCCAAAGTGATGGAGCAGGTTCACCTGCCCCTGCAGTCGGGCGACAACACAATTCTCAAGGCGATGCGCCGACTCTACACGGTGGAGCAGTTTGAAGAGATTGTTCACAAGCTCCGCGAGCGCATCCCCAACATCGCCATCACCACGGACATTATCGTTGGCTTTCCGGGCGAGACCGACGAGCAGTTCGAGAACACGCTGAAGGTGGTGGAGCGCATCCGCTTCGACGGCGCGTTTATGTTCGCCTACAGCCCGCGTCCGGGCACGCCTGCCGCCGCGATGGAAAACCAGGTGCCCCGCCATATCAAGCAGGAGCGCCTGGAGCGCCTGATCGCCCTGCAGAACCGCATCACCTGCGAGATTAACGCCTCACAGGTCGGGCGCGTGTTCGAAGTGCTGGTGGAAGGTCCCAGCCAGAAAGACCCCAGCAAGCTGGCAGGCTTCACCCGCGAGAACAAGATGATGCACTTCGTGGGCGGGCGCGAGCTGATTGGCAAGATTGTGCGCGTGCGCGCTGACGAGGCGCATCTGTGGGGCTTCTACGGAACCCTTGTGGAAGACTGACCCCACCGGGAGCGTATCCAGAGTGCCATCGTCAGAATGCCTCCCGTATCAATCCCCCACATCCATCAGGGTGGCGGTGCGCCCCGGCACAAACGACTGCTGCCACTCGTCCAGAAAGGCGCGCAGGATGCTGGTGAGAATCGCCCATCGCAACGCAATAGGGGGCGCCAAACCGAAACTGTCGCGGAACATCCGGTAGCCCAGATAAGCAAGAATCGCGAATCCGCAAAAATGCGCTCCTTTGCGCGCCAGAAAATTGAGCGCGTTCAGCATTTCGGGGCTCAGGCGTTCTGCAAGCACAGGGCTAATCGCTTGCAGAATCTTAACAAGCCACTCCACGGAGTTTTCGGAGCTGCCCACGCGCGACGAAAGCACCACATAGAGCGCAACCCACCCCAGCCAGACCGCCAGCCAGCCCCAGCGTTTCATCGGAGGATTCCTTTCGTCTGCGGCTTGAACAACACGACCGCCAGAAAGAGCGCACTCGCAATCAGCGCCACCGCCGCGCCGGGCGGAATCGGTTGCCACAGCGCCAGCCCAAACCCGCCCACAAGGCTTATGCCCCCCAGTAGTCCGCTGAGCGCCATCATCTGCCGGAAGCTCTGGCTGAGCGCCCGCGCCGACGCCGCAGGCAACACCAGCAGCGCACTGATGGGTAGAATCCCCACCGCCCGCACGCCTACCGCTACTGCCAGCGACAACCCTACCAGGAAGAGCGTCTCCACCAGCCGCACGGGCACGCCCTGCGCCTGCGCCAGCTCGCGGTGGAACCCAATCCGGATCAGCGGGCGCGCCAGCCCCAGCAACATCGCCCACCCCAGACAGTCCACCCCAAATAGCCGCCAGAGGTCGGCAGGCTCTATCCCCAGCACATCGCCGAACAGCAACGCCTGAAGCGCCAGCGGTGCCTCGGTCAGGCTCACCAGCATAATGCCCAGCGCCGAGACGCCCGTAATCGCCACCACCAGCAGCGTGTCCGGCGGCAACGCCGTGCGACTCTGGAACCACGCAATCAGCAAGGCGAACAGGGGCGCAGTAATCAGCAGCGCATCGCCTAACTGCCAGCCCAGCACCACCGCCAGCGCCGCGCCCAGAAACGCCGAATGCGCTACTGCGTCGCCAAAATATGCCACCCGCTGACCCACCACAAACACCCCCAGAAACGGATAGAACGCCGTCAACAGCGCCATCGCCATCAGCGCATACCGCACAAAATCAAACTGAAACCAGTCCATCGCCTTCCGTATTATACTCAATGCCCGGTGAGGGGGCAGGACGCGGTTCCCGCGTCCCTACTCGTATGCGTAGGGGCGCGGTCGCCGCGCCCCAGGCGGCAAAATCCGCCGTCTCAGAAAGATGGAGCGCACACCTTGCCCCTGTCCACGCGCAGGATGCGCGGGCTACTTCAGCCGACGCAGGTCGGCTTCGTTTGATAGGAACGGCTTCAGCTGTCAGGCACGAAATGGGGTTTCTCGCTGCCCCCCTTGACTCCAGCCAGCGTAATCGGGTATATTAATCGCGTCAATAGACCCATCAGGTCTATTGACAATTCTGGGATGGAGAGGTGAACCTTATGCACGAGACAGAGGAGACGCGGTTTGTACCGAAAGGCGCCGTGGCATTCTTTATCGCGATGCTGATTCTCTACGCCGTTATCTGGCTTGCGACCTATATGGTGATGGTCGTCTGGAGGTGATATGATGGATCGCTTCGAGAAGAACGCGATTGTGCTGGCGTTAGCGCTGCTGTTTTTCTTCTTCGGACTGGTGGTTTACGCGGCGAAGGCGCTCCAGATTGAGGTGCCCACCTGTCTGACGGGTGTCAACCCCTTTCAGGAGGGGCGCGTGATTGTGCTGGATGAGGGCGCCAAACGCTATCAGGTCAACCTGCTGGCGCGCATGTGGAACTTTGAACCCTACGAAATTCGCCTGCCTGCTGGCGCGAAGGTGGACCTCTACCTGACCAGCCGCGATGTGGTGCATGGACTCCGCATCAACTACACGAATGTGAACCTGATGGCGATACCGGGCACGGTCAGCTACGCGCGTGTGCGGTTTGACAAGCCAGGGGTCTACTCGATCGTTTGTCATGAGTATTGTGGCATCAATCACCACCTCATGGCGGGCAAGATTATTGTGGAATGAGGAGGGATTGCGATGAGCATCCGAGGCGGATTACGGTTCATTTTGCTGAGTGAGATTGTGTTCCCGTTCGTGTTGTTGGTTCTGGGCGTGCTGCTGGGGCTGTTGCAGGTGCTCCAGCGGGCGGGAATCATCAAAAGCACGAGCTATCTGGGGATTGAGTATTATCAGGGTCTCACGCTCCACGGCGCGATTAACGCGATTGTGTTCACGACCTTTATTATTGTCGCCTTCAGCAACGCGATGGTGATGTTCAGCCTCAAGCGGTCGCTCAAGCCGGGCGTGCAGTGGGTTTCGTGGCTGTTGATGGTGGGCGGCACGCTGATGGCAGCTTACGCGATGCTCACGGGCAAGGCGAATGTGCTGTATACTTTCTATCCCCCCCTGATTGCGCACTGGACCTTCTATGTGGGTGTGGTGCTGCTGGTGGTGGGGTCACTGGTGCCGTTCTTCTTTGACTGGATTCCGAACTACATTGCGTGGCGCCGTGAAAACCCAACCGGGCGGTTCCCGCTGCCTGTGCTGGGCGTATTCGTGACCTTCATCCTGTGGTTCATCATGGTCATCCCGGTGGCGATTGAGATACTGTTCCAGCTGTTGCCACTTTCGCTGGGCTGGGTAGAGGAGATCAACCCGCTGCTGGCGCGCACACTGTTCTGGTTCTTCGGGCATCCGCTGGTCTACTTCTGGCTGCTGCCAGCGTATATCATGCTCTACTCCATTCTGCCCAAGCTGGTGGGCGGCAAGCTCTACTCTGACCCTGCGGCGCGACTGGCGTTGCTGTTGTTCCTGGTGTTTTCCGTGCCGGTGGGGTTGCATCACCAGTACACGGAGGGCGGACTGTCGGCAGGCTGGAAGCTGTGGCATGCGTTCCTGACCTTCATGGTGGCGTTGCCGAGTTTCATCACGGCGTTCACAGTAGCGGCGTCGCTGGAGCATGGGGCGCGTCAGCGCGGCGGTAAGGGCTTGTTCGCGTGGTGGGCGAAGCTCCCCTACTTCAGTCGCGAGGGCGATCAGTGGCTCTTCTCTTACTTTATCGCCGGGCTGCTGCTCTTCCTGTTTGGTGGCATCACGGGCATCGTGAATGCTTCCTACAATCTGAACCTGGCAGTGCATAACACCTCGTGGGTTGTGGGGCACTTCCACACCACGGTAGGCGGGCTGGTCACGCTGGCGTTTCTTGGAATCAGCCTCTATATGATGGCGAAGTTGCGCGGCGTGGAGGTCAAAGCCAAAGGGCTGGCAGTTGCCACGCCTTACCTGTGGCTGATCGGCATGATGGTGTTTGAGGTCGCCATGTCGGTTGCCGCGTTCTACGGGTTCCCGCGGCGCACAGCAGCGGGCGCCTCGTATATTGACCCCGCCTCGCCGCTGTATCACCCGGAGTGGTACTTCTGGGCGCATCTGAGCGCAGGGGGCGGTGCGATTGCCGTGCTGGGGTTTGTGGCGTATCTGGTTTCGTTCCTGGGCACGCTGTTCGCACGCCCTGTGCGCGAGCCTGTGGTGGAGTTCCCGATGGCAGAGGCGCTGCACGACGAGCCTGTCCCCGTGCTGAGCAATCTGCGTCCGTGGCTGACCGTCTCGATTCTGCTGATTGCGTTCTCGTATACCTACCCCATCTACGAGTCGATGACGAAGGGCATCACGGCGAAGTCGCCCGCTTATGGCGACCGGCTTCCCGTGCCGCTGAAGCAGACCCAAACTGAGGCGAGCGCCGAAATCCCGCGATGAAACCGCTCATCCGACCTCCTCACCGAGCCATCCCCAGCCTCCCAGCGGGGCTGGGGAGGTGGCTCTGGGCGCTGGCTCTGGGAACGCTGATGCCCCTCGTCTGGGCGCAGGGCATCCCACCCGATGAGTCGCGCACGCTCGGAACCGTCGTGCCCAACACCCCGCTGATTGACGCGCAGGGGCGCAAGTTCCACCTGCACGACCTCAAGGGTAAGCCTGTGATTCTCAGCCCCATCTACGCCCGATGCCCCAGCGCGTGCGTGGCGATTGGCAACAGCCTGCAGAAGGCGCTGCCACAGGTGGGCGTGCCTGGCAGGGATTTCTGGGTACTATCGCTCACCTTTGACCCCAAAGAAGGGTTGAGCCACATTCAGGCGTATCAGAACCGCCACCGCATGGACGGCTACGGATGGCGCGCCGTGTATGCGGAGAATTCCAAAGCGCTCTTTGAGCTGCTGGACGCGATAGACTTCCGCTTCACCTACATCTCGGAAGCCATCAAAGACCACCCCAACTTTCTGGTGGTGCTGTCGCCTGAGATGGAGATTCGCGCTTATGTGTACGGCACGGAGTACGACCCTGCGGCAATCCGCAAGGCGCTCCGGATTGCGCGAGGTGAGTTGACGTTGTGGGAGCGATGGCGCGAATACTGGCTCGCTCCCACGCTGCTGTTGATGGCGCTTGCGCTGGGCGGGGTGTGGCTCTACTGGCAGTTCAGGCGTTGAGAGGCAGCTCCACCCGCACGACGCCTGCCCGTTCGTGGCGGGCAATCAGCCGTACTGTGCCGCCCTGTGGCGCATGCACCACCCACTCCACCTTAGCGCGGTCATCGGTGGGGTCGGCGGTCCAGCCGCTGATGGCGGAGGGCTTGTAGGCGCGTCCCTCCAGTTGCCCCAGCTCCTCGCGTGGTTTGCCCGTGCGCAAGCTCGTGCCTTCGGGCAGCTCAATCTCGGCAATCACGCCGCGCACCACCTTCTTCTCCAGCGCCTTTTTGGTGATGTAAGTAGGCAGCCAGCCTGTGTTCTGCACCACGAGCCGCACCTGATAAAGGTGGTCGCCCAGTGGCGTCGCCTTCGCCTCGTAAATCTCCAGTTTCGGCGAAATCAGCAGGTGCCACACCAGCCAGTCGGGGAACAGCGCCACCTCTTTCTCCAGAAACTGTGGGGGTGGGTTGCGCCACGCATACAGCACATCCCAGCCGCCCAGCTCCACTTTGCCCAGCTGCGGGTGGTCAAACTCGTACCAGTCCACATAACCCTTGCCGCCCAGCACCTCGTCGCTCCACTTGAGCAGTTTCAGGTCGTCCTCAACGGGATGCTCGCGGTACCAGTCAATAAACTTATAGTCGGTGATACCCGCCTGACGCTGGGGACTCCAGATTTCCACCGTCCACGCGAACACGCCGAGGTGGTCGTACATCCAGTCGTCAAACACGCCTGAAATGTATTCTTTGGGATGGTACTTGAAGTCGTGATAGACGGAGACATTCGGGTAGCCCGTGATTTCGGTGCCCTTCGCGCCGATTTTCTGGTAGGTCCAGAGGTCTTCGGCGGGGAAGGCGTCGTCGGGCTGGTGGCTATAGGGGCGCAACAGCACGCCGCTCCATGTGTGGAAGGTGATACCGCCCGTGATGTTAGGGTGTTTCACGATAAAGTCCACAATCGCACGCACTTCGGGTTCGGAGGTGGGGTAGGGACCTGCGCCGGGCTGTTCGTATTCCTGACGCCAGTGGGCGGGGAAGTTGCGGTTCAGGTCTAACCCCTCTTTTTTGGGCTGGAGGGTGAGGATAGCGGGGTCAAACGGCTCTTCGAATCTGCCTTCGGGCAGGATTCGGTAGTATTCGCCACCCACCTCGTCGGGTTCGCGGCGCACCATCAGGCGGGGTTCATCGGGATGCTTTTTCCAGTTGCCGTTCGGGTCGCGGATGCGCATCATCAGCATGCGTCCATCGCCGTCGATATCTTCCTGAACCAAGCCGCCGATGGGGTCTTCGTCGTAGGGGTAGGGGCGCGTGCTGGAGCGGATGATTTTGGGCTTCTCGGCGAGCGCCCACTCCGCCCCGTCGGGGTTCACGCGGGGACACACATAAAACGCACGGGTATCCAGACAGCGCGTGATTTTCTCGTGCGTGCCGTACTCGTTGACGAGGCGATGAATCAGATACAGGCACGCGGTGGAGGGCGAGACCTCGCTGGCGTGGATGTTGCCGTCCACCCACAGCGCGGGTTTCTCCTCAGCGGGACCCGTTTTGAAGTTCGTGAGGGTCAGCAGCCAGATGTCGCGCCCTTCGTAGCTCTTGCCGATGCTCTCAATACGCACCAGATGCGGATACTCCTCGGCATACGCATGCAGAATCTGTGTCAACTCGTCATACCGATAGTAGGTATCGAACCGTACCTGTGGCATAGGGGTTCCTCCGCGTAGAGAGTTCGGCGTGGAGGTGGGGGTTCCTGCAGGCTGAAGAGACACCCCTGGAATTGGCTGGAAAGCGCCGCGCCTTCTGTCATCTTCCCCAACAGGAATCCCCCAGCCCACACCGAATAACCACAAACGGAGGGTCGCCATGATAACACGCCGTGAGTTTCTGGTACAGTCGGGCAAGGCGCTGGTTGGGGCGGCGGCAGGACTCACCATCCTGCGGGCGTGGAGCCACAGCCCCAACGATACAATTGGCGTGGCAGTTGTCGGCTTTAATGGGCAGGGCAAAACGCACATCCGCCAGTTCAGCCAGATGGAGGGCGTGCAGATCGTCGCGCTCTGCGATGTGGACGAGCGCGTGCTGCAGCAGGGCGCGGCGATAGTGGAGCAACTCACAGGCAAACGCCCCAAACTCTATGTGGATGTGCGCCAGCTGCTGGAAGACCCCGATGTGGATGTGGTCTCCACCGCCACACCAAATCACTGGCACGCGCTGATCACCATCTGGGCGTGCCAGGCAGGCAAGGATGTGTATGTGGAAAAGCCCGCCTGCTGGAGCTTTTATGAGGGCGAGAAGATGGTGGAAGCCGCGCGGAAATACAACCGCATCGTGCAGGTGGGACATCAGACACGCTCAGACCCCATCACACGCAACGCTATCCAGCGCGCCCGCGCAGGCGAAATCGGCGAAATCTATATGGTGCGCGGGCTGTGCTACAAACCGCGCGGTCCGATTGGCTTCCAGAAAGATACCGATCCGCCCCCATGGCTCCACTGGGAGCTGTGGCAGGGTCCCGCTGAACGGCGCCCCTTCAACCCCAACTATGTGCATTATAACTGGCACTGGTTCTGGAACTATGGCAACGGCGATATCGGCAATCAGGGCGTCCACCAGATGGACATCGGGCGCTGGTTTCTGGGCAAGGGCTTGCCCGTGAAGGTGCATTCCGTCGGCGGGCGATACGGCTACAAAGATCAGGGTGAGACTCCCAACACCCAGGTGGCGACCTTTGAGTACGAGGACGGCAAGCTGCTGGTGTTTGAGGTGCGCGGGCTTTACACCAACGACGAACAGGGCGCGAAGATTGGCAATCTGGTGTACGGCTCGCTGGGCTACATGTCGTCGGGCGATGGGTATAAAGCGCGGCGCAGCCCCACTGAAGAGCTACCCCCTAACGAGAACCTGAAGCTGGAGCCGCTGGAGGGCACAGGCGAGGACAACCACTACCGCAACTTCATTCAGGCGGTGCGCAGCCGCCGCTGGCAGGACCTGCACTGCGATGTGGCGGAGGGGGTCATCTCGGCGCAGCTGTGCCATCTGGCGAACATCTCGTATCGGCTGGGACGCTCGCTGCGGTTTGACCCCGTGCGCAAGCAGTTCATCGGCGACAAAGAGGCGAACGCGATGCTCAAGCGCGCCCGCCAGGTGAAAGGCTTCGAAATCCCCGACAGGGTATAATCCCGCCTATGATGCAGGAGGCGTTGATTATCGCAGTGGCGCGGACGCCGATTGGCAAAAGCCCGCGCGGCAGCTTTCGCCACACCCGCCCCGACGATTTAGCCAGCGTCGCTATCCAAGCCGTGCTGGCGCGTTGTCCTGCGTTGACCCCTGAAGAGGTGGAGGATGTGATTTTGGGCTGCTCCACGCCCGAAGGCGAGTCGGGCATGAATGTGGCGCGCGTGGCGGCGTTACGGGCAGGATTGCCCCAGAGCATTCCCGGCGCGACGGTGAACCGATTCTGTGCGTCGGGGCTGGAAGCAGTGGCGATTGCCTGCGAGCGCATCCGCTCTGGCGACGCCGAGGTGATGATTGCAGGCGGTGTGGAGAGCATGACGCGCGTGCCGTTTTTAGACATCCGCACGCACCCTAACCCTACACTGTTCCAGAACGCGCCGAACACCTACCTCAGCATGGGGCTGTCGGTAGAGCAGCTCGCCCGCAAGTATGGCATTACCCGCGAGCAGGCAGACGCTTTCGCCCTGCAGAGCCATCAGAAAGCGATACGGGCGCAGGATTCGGGCTGGTTTGAGGATGAGATTGTGCCCGTTCAGACCGAGATTCAGGAAGTAGATGCGCAGGGGCGTCCGGTGCGTGTGCCCATCACGGTTTCTGCCGACGAGGGACCGCGGCGCGACACCAGCATGGAGGCGCTGGCGAAGCTGAAGCCCGCGTTTCGCGCCGATGGGGTCATCACGGCGGGTAATGCTTCCCAGCGGAGCGACGGCGCCGCGGCGGTGCTGGTGATGAGCGAGCGCAAGGCGAACGCGCTGGGCGTCAAGCCGCTGGCGCGGTTCGTGGGCTACACGACCGCCGCGCTCACCCCCGAAGATTTTGGCGTCGCGCCTGCTTACGCCATCCCGAAACTGCTCAAACGCTACGCCCTCCAGCCTGAAGACATAGACCATATTGAGTTCAACGAGGCGTTCGCGGCGCAGGTGCTGGCATCCCAGCAGATTTATCCCCTGCCGATGGAGCGGGTGAACCCGCTGGGTGGGGCGATTGCGCTGGGGCATCCGCTGGGTTGCACCGGCGCGCGACAGGTGGCGACGCTGGTGTACGCTCTCCAGCGCACAGGCGGACGCTACGGGCTGGTCACGATGTGCGCCGCGCTCGGCATGGGCGCCGCAGGGCTGTTTGAGCGGGTGGCATGATGGAACAGCTCTTCGTGCAGGCTTTCGGCTCCAACCCGATACTGCACGGGCTGGTGGGTGGGCTGGTGATTACTGCGCTGAACGCGCTCGGCGCCCTGCTCGTGATGCTCTGGAAAAACCCCTCCGAGCGCGTGCTGGACACCTCGCTCGGATTCGCGGCGGGGGTGATGTTGACCGCCAGTTTCACCAGCCTGATTTTGCCCGGAATTGAGTACGGCGGGCTGCTGCCCGTCGTGATTGGGATGGTGGTGGGCGTGGTGCTGATTGACATGGCAGACCACTTTGTGCCTCACTTCCACACAATCCTGGGCTATGAGGGGATCGCCTCGCCGCGGACGAAGGCGGTGCTGCTGTTTATTATCGCCATCACACTCCATAACGCGCCAGAGGGGCTGGCAGTCGGTGTGGCGTTCGGCGCGGGCGATGTCGTGGACGGACTGAAACTGATGTTCGCGATTGGCATGCAGAACATCCCCGAAGGGCTGGCGGTCGCCATTTCGGCATTGGGGATCGGGATGGGACTCCGCCATTATGCCGCGTGGGTGGGCGTGCGGGCGGGGCTGATAGAGATTCCGCTCGCGCTGGCGGGCGCCACGGCGGTCTACCTGATGCGCCCCCTGCTCCCCTATGCGATGGGGTTCGCCGCGGGCGCGATGCTCTATGTGATTAGCGACGAGATTGTGCCCGAAACGCACCGCAAGGGGCACGAGCGCTTCGCCACCTTCGGCACGATGCTGGGCGTGATGGTGATGCTCGTGCTGGATGTGGCGTTAGGCTGAGTCGGCGCGGTACCGACGCCACGCGATTCGCGCCACCGCCACCGCTGGCTCCATGAGGGGCGTGTGGTAGTGGGCGCGGGGAAACTCCCTGCTGAACACTTCCTCAAAAGTTTTCTGGAACAGGCTCGGCTGGCGGAACATGCCCCCCGTGAGCGCGACCCAGAGTGGCTCCTGAGGTTCAAAAACGCCTCTCGCGCAGGCGAGCGCGTCGCGAGCCAGAACCGTCGCGCGCTCCACCACCAGCTGTTGCGCCAGCGCGTCGCCCGATTCAGCGGTTTCCAGCACATGCGTTGCGAACCGTGCCAGCTCGTGGCGGGGCATGCCGCGCTGATAGAGCAACGGGATGAGCTCGCGCAGGTCGCTGATGCCGAAAAACGCCTGCACCGCGTTCACCAGCTGGCTGGGTGGCTCGCGCCCGTCCCACGAGCGCACCGCCAGCTGCAAGCCGTGCCGCGCCAGATCATACGCGCTTCCCTCATCCCCAATCAGTGCGCCCCAGCCGCCCACTGTGCGGGCAAGCCGATCGGACACAAACGCGCTGATAACGGAACCCGTGCCCGCCACAATCGCAAGCCCGTGCGCCACATCGGCGCCCGTGCTGACGAACGCCATGCGTGTCTCTTCCACCGCAAACGCCTGGGGGTTGCCCAGCCGTTTCAGCACCCATTCCCAGTTGGCGAAAGTGCCCGCTACGGTGTAGCCCAGCGCCAGCACAGGTTCGGAAATGCCCTTCAGGGCAGATTCGATGGCGGTTTCAAACGACTCGCGCTGCTGGGCTTCGCTGACGAAGTTGAGGTTGGCAGGACCGCCCTGCCCATAGGCGAGGAGCGCGCCCTGCTCGTTCAGCACGGCGCACCCCGTCTTCGTGCCGCCGCCCTCCAGCCCGACGATGACGCCCATTTGGTAAAGGATACCTCAGCGGCTTACCCTGCCATCGCGAGGGCGCGTTCGGGTTTCTGGGAACCGTGCGCGTGGCGAATCAGCTCACCGACATCCAGAATCAACGCCACGCGCCCGTCGCCCAAGATAGTGGCGCCCGAAAAGCCCGGCACACGCACAAAGTTCTCTTCCAGGCTCTTAATCACAATCTGCTGTTGCCCCACGATGCTATCGATCTGCAGGGCGATTTGCTGACCGTCCTGTTCCAGCACGACAATCAGCCCTGCTTCGTCGGAGGGCGGCAACCCCACGAACTGGCGCAGGCGCAACAGGGGCACAAACCGTCCGCGCACATTCACCACTTCGTAGGTGTCGAACATCGCGCTGTGCTGGAGGCTCTCAGGCTGGAAGGCTTCCACCACGGTGGTGAGGGGCACGAGGTAATGCTCCCCGCCCACATTCAGCCCCAAGCCGTCCATAATCGCGAGTGTCAGAGGTACTTTGATTTGCAGGCGCGTACCCTGACCCTGCTCCGACTGGATGGAGATGGTGCCGCCGAGGCTTTCCACATTGCGTTTGACGACATCCATCCCGACGCCGCGCCCCGACAGGTCGCTCACCTGCTGGGCTGTGGAGAACCCGGGCTGGAAGATGAAGTCCAGCAGCGTTTCGCGGCTGGGCTGGTCATGCTCAGAGAGCCAGCCGAGCTGAATCGCCTTCTGGCGCACGCGCTCGAGGTCAATCCCGCGTCCGTCGTCGCGCACTTCAATATAGATGCGCCCCTCTGCCTGATAGGCGCTGAGGGTGAGCGTGCCCGTTTCGGGCTTGCCCGCACGCCGCCGCTCTTCGGGCGTCTCGATGCCGTGGTCAATCGCGTTCCGAATCAGGTGGGTGAGCGGATCGCTGAGCGCTTCCAGAAGCGTGCGGTCTAACTCGGTCTCCTCGCCCTCAATCACGAGGTTTACCTTCTTACCGAGTTTATTGGCGGTATCACGCACCATGCGCGGGAACCGATTGAAGAGGTAGCTGATGGGCAACAGGCGAATCGCCATCACGCGCTCGTGCAGTTCCCGCACATGGCGCTCCATCTGGGTAATCGCGTTCCGCAATCGCTCGTCGGTCTCGGCGCTCTGGGCGGTAGAGAGCATCGACTGGGCAATCACAATCTCGCTGACGAGGTTGAACAGGGCGTCAATCTTCTCGGTGGCGACGCGAATGCTCTGCGACTCGGTTTTCTGGGCGCTAACGGGTGAAGTGCTGGGTGTTGTGGTCGCACTGGGCGTACTGGACGATACAGGTTGCACTGCAGCGGTCGTTGTTTCGGAGGAACCAGAGGTAGCGGCTGTGGAATCGGACGCAAGCGGTTCAATTTGCACCGTGGCGCCTTCAGCGCTGAGTTCCAGAATCGCACGCAGAATGGCTGGCTCGAAGGCGGTGGCGACCACCATCTCCCACGAGCCGTAGCAGGCGTCGGGTTTCAGCGCGTCCAGCGGTGGAATCTGGTGCGTGAAGCGGCACTCCAGAATCTGGCAATAAGCCTCCAGCTCGTTCAGCAGCTGGAGCGGGTCATGTTCGGCAGAAAGCGTGGGCGCAGGCTGATAGCTCACACGATACTGCACAGGCTGGGGTTCGGCGTTCTCCTCTTCAGCGGCAGCGGGCGTGCTGGGGGCGGCAGGTGTGGGGGTAATCGGCGCGCCCTGCAACACCTGCGAGAGCTGCTGCAGAATCACCTCGCACTGCGGGTCGCCCACATCGCCCTCGGTGCGGGTGCGCTCCAGCAGGCTGCGAATCACATCCACTGCCTGCAGCAGCAGGTTGGTCATCTCAGGCGTGAGGGGGCGCTGTTCTTTGCGTAGCACCTCCATCGCGCTCTCCAGACCGTGTGTAAACTTGCTCAGATGGGTGAACCCCATCGCCGCGCTGTTGCCCTTGAAAGAGTGCGCATAGCGGAAAAGCGCGTTCACCGTTTCGGGGTCAGGACCGCGCTCCTCAAGGGAGAGCAAAATCTGCTCCATCCCTTCCAGCATCTCGTTCGATTCATCGTAAAACAGCTGGAACAACTCGTCCATTGCGTACCTCCTTAACTTTCAATCATCGCTTGCCACAGTCCATAGCGCTCCAGCTGGGCGTATAAATCGGGCGCAGGCTCCTTGTAGCGCAAAGGGAGATTGTGATTCTGCAGACTCTTGCCCAGCGCCATCAACACCTGCACTCCCGCGTAGTGAATGGCGTGCAGGTTTTCCCACTCAATCGTGGTCGGTTTCGGGTTTTCGGCAATCTGCTGCGCTACCTGATAGAGTTCGTTCACCTGGGCGTAGCCGATTTCGCCTGCGAGGCTCAGGCGATACCCTCTGGCGCTACTGTTGAGCTGAATACTCATCGCGACCTCCTGTGCTGGCAAAATTGTCGGCAACAGGAGGCGCGTTTTTGAGGGGGACTTACGGATACCACTCAAAGCTCTCGCCGAAGTAGAACTTGCGGGCGAGTGGGTTGGCAATCACCTCTTCGGGCGTGCCCTGCGCCACAATCGTGCCGTCGGCGAGGATGTAGCTGCGGTCGGTGATGCGCAAAGTCGCGCTCACATTGTGGTCGGTAATCAGCACACCGATATTCCGCTCGCGGAGTGCCAGAATAATCTCCTGCAGTTCCTCAATCGTTTTGGGGTCAATCCCCGTGAAGGGTTCGTCCAGCAGCAGGAAGGCGGGTTGAAGGGCTAAGGCGCGGGCGATTTCCACGCGGCGGCGCTCGCCTCCCGAAAGCGCGTAGCCTTTCTGATGGCGCAGGTGGGCGATATGGAACTCTTCCAGCAGGCGCTCCACGCGGGCGTGGCGCTCCTCGCGGGGGACGCCGTTCATCTCCAGCACCAGATGCAGGTTCTGCTCCACCGTGAGCTGGCGGAAGACGGAGGCTTCCTGTGGCAGGTAGCCGATGCCGAGCCGCGCACGCCGATACATCGGCAGGCGGGTGATATCCTGTTCCCCCAGAAACACGCGCCCTCCGTGCGGGCGAATCAGCCCCACCACCATATAAAAGGTGGTCGTCTTGCCTGCGCCGTTGGGACCCAGCAGCCCCACGACCTCGCCCCGCGCCACTTCCAGGCTCACATCGCGCACCACCACGCGCTTGCGATAGGCGCGACGCAGCCCCTCTGCACGCAATGTCATGCTGGCGTTAAGTGTACCTGCTACGGAGCGTGTGTGATGCGAGGAAAAAGCTGGCGCGCATTTCGCTCTGTCAGTTCAGCAAGGGCGTCAAGGGGCATTTCCCACAGGGCGGCGACCTGCTGGGCGATTAAGGGAATGTAGGCAGGCTCGTTGCGCTTGCCCCGATAGGGGTGCGGCGCGAGGTAGGGGGCGTCGGTCTCCAGCACGATGCGCTCGCGGGGCGTCTCGCGCACAATCGCGCGGAGCGATTCGGCGCTCCGAAAAGTTATCACGCCGCCAATCCCCAGCCAGTAGCCCAGTTCCAGCCCGCGGCGGGCATGCGTCTCTGTGCCCGAAAAACAGTGCAACACCCCCCGCACCGAAGGGTATTGCGCCAGCACCTCCAGCAGCGGGTCATACGCCTCACGACAGTGAATCACCACAGGCAACTGAAGCGTCTGGGCGAGGCTCATCTGGGCGTGGAACGCTTCGTATTGTGCCTCGCGGGGTGAGAGGTCGCGATAGAAATCGAGCCCAATTTCGCCGATTGCCACCACGCGCGGGTGTTGACACAGTTCAGCGAGTTGCTGGTGGGTGGCGGGGTTCCACTGTGCCGCGTCGTGGGGATGAATGCCGACTGTCGCGTAGAGGCTGGGGTGCTGTTCAGCGAGTTGGACCGCGCGCTGGCTGCTTTCGAGGTCGTAGCCCACCACCACAAAGCGTTGCACGCCCCCCTGCTGGGCGCGTGTCACAACTGCCTCCCACTCGCTCAGGAGGTCGGGGTGATTCAGATGGCAGTGTGTGTCGGTCCAGAACATCGTTGTGATGGCGGAGAGGGTGGGATTCGAACCCACGACCCCCCTTTTGGGAGGGTTCCCGATTTCGAGTCGGGCCCGTTCAGCCGCTCCGGCACCTCTCCGTGCTGGCGCGCCCGGAGGGATTCGAACCCCCGACCCCCAGATCCGAAGTCTGGTGCTCTGGTCCGCTGAGCTACGGGCGCAAGAGTGAAATGGTCGGGGCGCCCGGACTCGAACCGGGGACCTCTACCACCCCATGGTAGCGCGCTAACCATACTGCGCCACGCCCCGACGCTTGCAAGTGGTGGGCCGTGCAGGACTCGAACCTGCGACCCGCTGATTAAGAGTCAGCTGCTCTACCAACTGAGCTAACGGCCCATGCTGGGGCGACCGATGGGATTCGAACCCACGACCTCCTGAGCCACAGTCAGGCGCTCTAACCGACTGAGCTACGGTCGCCACGCCTATACAGTATACCCTATCGGCGCGGGGGAAATTCAAGGGGGACGGAGGGTGTTCGGAAAATCCTCTTTCGTACCTGACGGCTGAAGCCGTTCCTAAGAAACAAAGCCAGCCTCCGCTGGCTGTTTTAGCCGACGAAGGTCGGCTTCGTCTCGTAGGAACGGCTTCAGCTGTCAAGACGGGGGCGTTCCCCAACATGCTTCGGGAGCGCATAAGACGGCGTCCCTCTCAAAAAACCTACCCCTTATAAGGCGTCTCTGGTAGGGGCGAGGCATGCCTCGCCCCTACTAAAACCCCCTCATATTGCCCCCACAATCACAAGGCGGTAAATTGGCTCTGTGCCGATGCGGTATTCCAGCGCTTTGTAGACGCGATAAGCCGTATCGCGCCACAGGAAAGTGTCGTCGGGCAGAAGCAACACATCGGGCAGGTGAGCGAGCATCCAGACGGGGTAGGGCAAGTTCGCACGCTCGGTTGGAGAGAAAAGCCACTCCAGCAGCTCTGGCGGCGGGGGCGAGAACAGCCCATAAAAGCTCTGCCCGCCCACCTGAAACGGCTCCCCATAGCGCTGAAACCAGTGGCGCACCAGTTGACCAATCTGCATCGGCTATGCCTCCTCTTCTGAGTCGCGGGGCTGTCGGACGATGAACTGCAATCGCGCGTTGCGGCGCAGGTAGGGAGCGAGTCGGGCATAGCCCTGCGCTTTGAGTCCCGACGGGTCTAACGGGTTCGGCGGGAAGTAGGCGGGCGTAATCTGGAGCCAGCCGAGCCGAAAGCCGACCCACGCGCCCACCTCGCGCCAGAGGGTGGCGCTCATCTCGCCTGCCACCAGCTCCAGCGCGCCCAGATTCAACAACGCCAGCAAATCGGGGTCTGGCGATTGCAGATACACGGGGTCTATCGCATATCGAATCGCGGGCACCATCTCGTCGATCAGCGCGTCAATATCGCTATCGTAGGCGGTGCCGCTCAGGCGCAGCTTGCGCTTCACATCCTCACGCTGAACCGTAATCATGGCGCACCTCCTCAGGGCTTATGCGAGTCCAGCCACTGGTGGAGCGTGTGGCGCAGGCTCAGCAGCACTTCGCGAATCTCGTGGAGGGTCTGCTCCATGCGCTCGTAGGACTCTTCTGTGCGATGCACGCTCTCACGCAAATAGGCGATGAACTCGTCGGTCACGGTCTGCTCCTGCTCGCGGGCAGATTCCACCAGCTTGTCCATGCGGGTCAGAATCTGGCGTGTCAATAGCAGCGTCCAGCCGATGAGCATGCTGACCACGGTTGCGAACTGCATCCAGTCCATCATGGCTCCCACCGCTCCAGTTGATACAGAACAATCTGGCGCAGGGCGTTTTCGAGTTGCTCCACCAGTTCGGCGGGCACCTGAAAACGGTGCGCAATCGCTTCCTGCTGAGCGCGCGGCAGACGCAGAGCGCGCTCGTTCAGCCATTTCTGTACCGAAGGGCGCAACGCTTGCCAGAGCCATCGAATCAGGGTCTGTCGCATTCCTGTTCACTCTCCCAGAGAAGGGACACGGAGCGCAGGGGCATGCAACTTCGCGTGGGTTTGGGGTACAATATGAGGTTGCAAACAGGAGGCAAATAGGGAAATGGCACGCGTTTGCGAAATCTGTGGAAAAGGTCCGATGTTCGGGCACAATATTCAGCACCGCCATTCGGGTCAGTGGCGCTATCGTGCCCCGAAGACGAATCGGCAGTGGGCGCCGAATTTGCAGACCGTCCGCGCCTATGTGAACGGCGGGAAGACAGTGCGCCGTATCAAGGTGTGTACGCGCTGTTTGAAGGCGGGCAAAGTGCTGCGCGCGGTTGGATGAGCTGGGATGCGGTTTTTGAGTCGCTGACGCCGCTTTGCTCGGAGCCAATCCGCCGTTCGGAGCCGATGCGCCGCCACACCACCCTGCGCGTGGGCGGTCCCGCGGCGCTTTTTTATCGGGTGCGCCAGATTGACGAGTTCGCCCGAATCGCCGAATGGTGTCAGCAGCACGGCGTGCCCACCTTTATTATGGGGCACGGGAGCAACATTCTGGTCAGCGACCGCGGCATCCCGGCGGTGGTGCTGTATAACGCCTGCGACCGCGCCGAGATTGGCGAGGAGACCTACGCCCAGACGGGGATTGCATTTCAGGAGCTGTTTTTGAAGACGGCGCGCGCGGGCTTGAGCGGGCTGGAGTTCGCCGTCGGGATTCCGGGCACATTAGGCGGCGCGCTGGTCTCCAACGCAGGCGCGTATCGCCACAATATTGCCGACCTGTTAATCGCAATTGAGCTGGTGTCGGAGGGGCGTCGGCAGTGGGTTTCGCCCGACTGGATGGAGTTTTCCTATCGTGATAGCAAACTGCGCCGTCCGAACGCGCCGCCTACCGCCCTGCTGAGCGTGAAGTTGCGTCTGCAGCCCGACCAGCGCCTGAAGATTCTGGCTCGCGCGCGCGAACTGCAGCGCCAGCGCATCGAGAAGCAACCGCCCGAATCGTCGGCGGGCAGTTTCTTCAAAAATGTCTACTCTTACGAGTTAGCCGAGCGCCTGCCTCAGCTGCCAAAGCCACTGCGTGAAGTGGGCGTCGTGCCTGCAGGCTTTCTGATAGAGGCGTGCGGGCTGAAAGGCTACACCGTTGGCGGCGCGTGCGTCTCGCGCAAACACGCCAACTTTCTGATTAATCGGGGATGGGCAACCGCCACGGATTTCCGCAAACTCGCCGACTTCGTGAAACAGCGTGTGTATGAGCAGTTCGGCGTCTGGCTGGAGGAGGAGGTGCTTTCGGTCGGCGATTGGAGCGAGCCGCACGAGGGGGCATAAGCGGTGGCGACACCGAAAAATATCCCGTTTGACAGTCTGAACCTGTATGCGGTGCTGACCGAGTGCCAGCCGCTGGTGGGGGGACGAATTCAGGACATCCGCCAGCCTGAGCCACTCACGGTGGTGCTGGAGGTCTACGCTCAGCGCCGCGAACATTATCTGCTGATTTCTGCCGATGCCCAGTTCGCGCGGCTCCATAGGGTCAGCAAACGCCCGCCGAACGCGCCCACGCCGCCCCCGTTTCTGCAGAGCCTGCGCAAGCACATAGAGGGCGGAACCCTCACCCAGATCGAGCAGATCGGGTTTGACCGCATCGTGAGCCTGCATGTGCGCACGCGCGAGGGCGAATACCGCCTGATGGTGGAGCTGATGGGCAAGCACTCCAACATCATTCTGGTGAACCCGTCGGGGCTGATTCAGAGCGCGATTAAGTGGGTTTCACCTAAGCAGAGTGCGGTGCGCCCCATCCGTTCGGCGGAGCGGTATCAGTTGCCTCCGACGCGCGTGGAGGGTCTGCGCAACCCGCTGACGCTGAGCGATGCCGAATGGCGCGCCCTCTGGGAGCAGGCGGAGGGCGACTGGCAGGCATATCTGGAGGGCTTGAGCGGCTTCACAGCGCAGGAACTGAACGCCGTCGCCGAAGGCGGTTTTGAGAGCCTGTTGGCATGGGTGGAACGCCTGCGCCACGCACGCTGGGAGCCTGTGGTCATACGCGACCCCAACACCCATCGGGCGATAGGCGCCTACCCTTTCCCAACCCTGCAGTTTCCCCCCGCGTGGCAGCACCCGCGTCAGAGCCTCAACAGCGCGTGGGAGACCGTGTTCGACGAGCGCATTCGCCACGCCCGCATGGACGCCTTGCGCAATACCCTCCTGCCCGCCCTGCGCAAAGCGCTTCAGGCACGCCAGCGCGCTCTGGAAGAGATTGAACGCGCCCTCGAAGAGGGTCTCCACGCCGACCGCTGGCAACTGTTTGGGGAGCTGATTCTCGCCTTCGGACATACGCTGGAGCCAGACGCCACGAAACTGCTTGCCCCTGACTACACGCACCCCGATATGCCCACGATTGAAATCCCGATAGACCCCACCCGAAGCGTGGTGGAGAACGCCGAGCGCTATTTTCAGAAAGCGCGCCGCGCCCGTGAGCATCAAAACGAGCTGGCACAGCGCTACGGCATACTGAGCGAGGAAGCGGAGGCGTTGCGCCTCGCGTTGGAACGCACCGAAAACGCGCACACCGAGACCGACCTGCGCCCGATTCTGGAAGAAGCCCGAGCGCGCGGCTGGCTGCGCGAAACTGCCCCGCTGCACCCCGCCAAACGCGCCGAGAAAGACCCCTTTGAAGGACACCGCATCCGCGTGCATCTCAGCCCCGACGGCTATCAGGTGCTGGTGGGCGAAAACGCCGAAGCGAACGACTACCTGCTGACCCGCGTGGCGCGCCCCAACGATTGGTGGCTCCATGTGCGTGCAGGCACAGGAGCGCATGTGATTATCCGCACGAACAATCAACCTGAGCGCGTGCCCCGACGCACCTTAGAGTTCGCCGCGAAACTCGCCGCCCAGAACAGCGCCGACCGACACGCGCATATCGTGGAGGTGGACTACACCCTGCGCAAGTATGTGCGCAAGCCGAAAGGCGCGCCGTCGGGTTTTGCGCTCTACACCCACGAAAAGACGCTCGCCGTGCGCCCCAACGCGCCGTAGCCCCCTATCGGTATAGCGGACCGTATGCCTGGCACGCCCGAAAATCCGCGCTCTCCGACTCTGTCGTGCCGAACATGCCCCACTGGTGCGGGCGGAAGATGCGTTCTGAGGGCACATTGTGCATCGCCACGGGGATGCGCAACATCGAGCAGAGCGTGATGAGCGCATGCCCGATATGCCCATAGCTCAGCACGCAGTGGTTCGCGCCCCAGTGCGCCATCACCGTGTAGACATCCCGAAACGCACCGTGCCCTGTCGTGCGCGGCACAAACCATGTGGTGGGCCAGGTGGGGTTCGTGCGCTCGTCCAGAATCGTGTGAACCGCGTCGGGCAGCTCAATCGTGTAGCCTTCGGCAATCTGCATCACGGGACCCAGCCCCTCCACGAGGTTCAGGCGGAACATGGTGGCGGGCATGCCGCCGCGCGTGCGGAAGCGCGTGCTCCAGCCTCCGCCGCGGAAATACTCCAGCATCGCGCAGTGCCATGTGGTCGCCTGCAGACAGCGCTCCACCTCTTCTGGCGTCACCTGCCACCATGGCTTGATGGCGGGCTTACCGTCGAGCGTCTGCTCGCCTGTGCCATCCAGCGCCGCGGGTCCCGAGTTGATCAGGTGCAGGAACCCTTCTGAAGCCTCGTCGGGCAGGGTGTAGCCCGCGACACGCTTTACGGCGTCAGGCGACCAGTAGGTGCGCACATCGGCGAAAATTTGCGCACCGCCCGTTAGCAGGTGCCCGAACAGCATGCAGACGCCGTTCAGGTAGTCGTTCTCCGTCGCCAGAATATACGGCTGGCGGATGCCATTCCAGTCAAAGCTGGAGCAGAGGATCGCCTCCATAAAGTCGCCGTTGGGCAGGTGGTCAGTCCACTGGCGTTGTCCCTGAAAGCCGCCCGCGATGCCGTTGAAGCCGAGCGCCTCTTCCTCGTAGCCCATCTCAGCGAGTTTCGGGTTGCCCACCATCAGGTCGCGGGCAATTAGCGCCATCTGGACACTGATTTCCCACGCGCGGTCTTTTTCGGCGCGGCTCATCTGCTTTTCGGGCGGGTTGTAGTCTTTGCCTTCTTTGCAGTGGGTTTTGACCCAGCGCAGGGCGCGTTCGTATTCGTCTTTGTCGTAGATTCCGCGCTCCATACGGCGCACGAACTCCACCATATCCACGGTCATCGTGCGCATGCCCAGATACTGCTGCAGGAAGTTCTGGTCCACCAGTGAGCCGACGATGCCCATCGAGACATTGCCCATCGACACATAGGTCTTCTCGCGCATGGTGGCGACGGCGATTCCTGCCTGCACGAACTGCAGGATTCGTTCGGCGACATCGGGCGGGATGGTGAGGTCGTCGGCGTCCTGCACATCGCGCCCGTAGATGCTGAAGGCGGGCAGCCCCTTATTCGCGTGCGCTGCCATCACCGCGGCGAGGTAGACCGCGCCGGGGCGCTCCGTGCCGTTGAAGCCCCACACGGCTTTGGGGCGCGTGGGGTGGATGTCCATCGTCTCGTAGCCGTAGCACCAGCTGCGCGACACGGTGAGGCTGACCCCCACTCCTTCGCGCTCGAACTTCTCTTCGCAGGCAATCGCTTCGGCGATTCCGCCGATGCAGGTGTCGGCAATCACGCACTCCACGGGTAGCCCGCAGGCATGGCGCAGATTTTCGGTAATCAGTTTCGCGACGGCGTGCGCCATCGCCATCGTGTGGGCTTCCATGCTCTCGCGCACGCCCTGCCGACGCCCATCTATCGTGGGGCGAATCCCGACTTTGGGCAAGCCGCCCCGCAAACGATTCTGCGGCGCATTCACAACATGCATCGCTGTGCCCTCCTGAGGGGAATCGTTTGCTCACAGAATCTCTTTTTCCTGCTATATCGGGTATTCTTTAAACTGTGCTGTCAGGTATGCCTCACGGGGTGCAGATTTTGCTGGGGGTGCTGTTGGCACTGGTGGCAGGGGTGGAGAGCAGCGCGCTCCTGCTGCATGGGCTTTCCATGCTGGAAGACCCGAATATGTTGCGCGATGGTCAGTATATGCTCGTCTTCTTTATCGGGGGTGGGTCTGGTCTGCTGGCGGCAATACCAAGCGCTATCGTGGTGGGCGTCCAACTGGCGCGAAAACCTCACCTTTTCGTACCGCTTGGGATTGCGCTGAGCATCTGTCTGGCGATAGGGGTCGGTACTGGGCTGATTTTGAGCATCTTCGGGGGTGTCAACGCCGTGCTGTGGGGGCTTCTCGGCATGGGGTTGGCGCTGCTCGGACTCCCAATGGCGCCCTTGAGCATTCTGTGGTTCCATCACACGCTTCCTGTAACGCTCCCTGTGGGGCTGGGGTTGCTTGTGGTGGCGGTAGGGGTGAGCTGGCGGTATGGGAAGGGGGGACTATGAGGAGGACCTGATCCCGAAAGTTTGCAATATCTTCTGCTCAAACTCTCGCCCGACCTCTTCGTAGATTGCGAGGAGCGCCTCGTAAGTTCCCTCGCCGCCTATCAGGTTCCAGAATTCTGCTCCAATCAGCACAGCATCCTCAAAAGGGGCATAGTTTTTCGCATAGTTCCACTGATAGTCCTCGCGCGAATGTCCATACGGGTTATACGGAAGCGCAAAGTACGCCTGGACTTCGGGACGGGGTTTCCCTTTAATCAGGTGGATGCGCAGCAATCGCTGGGTAACCTCCAAACACTGCCCTTTGTTCGGCTGCGGTGACTTGATCTCGAAGAATAGTTCGTTACCGTTGTGCGTGAGAATATAAATATCCGCAGTTGCTTCGAGAAACTGTGTAGCGCTACTGGCACCCGCTGCCAGCACCGAGTTGACCATATCAGCAAACGCCAGTCTCTGACCCTTGGTTGCCATTCTCTCAAAGTTTCTTACCTGAGCATCAATGGCATCAATCGCTTCCTTGCTTACCTGCGCTGAAATTTTGTGGTTGCGTCTGGCGTCCCGATGGTACTGTCGGGCGATGAACAGGGCGCACTGCTCAAAAGTGCTGCCTAATCGGGTGCTGAACTTCCTCTCAAGCTCGCTGATGCCCCGTAGAGGAGCAGGAAGCACTGCTGCATGGAATGGCTTCAGTGTGGCTTTATTCGCAGTAGAATCGTGCGAGACCTTTTTGTCATCTCCTTTTGTTTCCGAGAGCAACTTTTCAATAAACTTGCGAAGATAACTCTTGATCTGTTCCTGTGTCTTGTAGTTGATAGGGTCTCCACCTGCCATCAGCGTTTCCTCCAGATGAAAACCGACTCGAAAAACTCCGTTGAGCGTCTCCCTGTACGCCGATTAACATGACGGTGAAGCACGCCCTCTTCCACGACATCGAGCTGGCGGGCAATCTCTGGATAAAGGTTGTGCTTATCGTTAGCGACAACAATAATCGGCGCGTTAGAGGGCATAACCTCCAGCGCACGGCGGAAAACAGCCGCAATATCTGCCATATATTGAGCCTTTGCCCGTTCCGACGCGCCATTCGAGGCGGCGCCAATCTCGCGCACGCTTAAATCGGGAAGATTCAGCAGGTGGTAGGCATACGCATGCTGGTCATGGTAATCAATAAGCCCTACATAGGGGGGACTGGTGATGATACCGTCCACTGGCGGGAAGCAAGCCTCGCGGCTATCTGCGTGGTGAATCTCGACACGAGCGTTCGTGCGTACATAAGCAAACTCAGCAACGCGCCGAACCGTGTCCTCGCTATAGCGCTTCAGAAACTTAAGGGCTTCGGTTGTCGGCTCGCAGACGCGCCGGTGTTTATAGCACCAGTACGGCTCGGTTTGCGGTTTCTTGGGGAAATCCAGGTCGTAATGGGGCGTCAGGCGAGCGGATCGTGCCGAGCGCGAGAGGATGACCCGCAATAAATCCTTGTAAAGATAGTCCCCCTGCTCTATGACGGAGCGATAAGTCAGCAGCTCGCGGAGCGCCTGCGGCGCGTACCACATCCTTAAATAGTCGGAGCGAGGCGAATCCACTTCCAAAACGCACGGTTCTACCTCCCCCAGTAACGAGAGCTGACTGTTCCGCCGTGTTAGCAGGCGTTCGGTTTGTGCCAATGCGTCGAACACTTCCCACCGCATACGGGAGAGGTCGTAAACTTCCGTTTTAGCGCGACACAACATCACATTGAAGGCAGACACATCATAACCCACAGCGTGTATGCCCAGCTCATTCGCCTGCACCAGTGTTGTCCCAGAGCCGACGAATGGGTCTAACACGGTCTGACCGGGCTGGAAATATTTGCGCAGGAAGACCTCCACCAGCTGCGGGATGAACTTGCCCAGATATGGGTGCAACCGATGCACATGGCGCGTGCGGACACGCTCAGGCAAGTCTTTTTCGCGCCAATTAAGATTCAACGCCTCCAGCGGGGTATCGGGCGTCACGGAGGCGGGGTCAATCGGCTGATGCGCTCCGTGATAGATCCCTACGCGACGCTCCTCGTTCGTTAGCATCGCCTGTAGGATACCCTATCCCTTCGTTTGGGCGCGCCAGTAAAGCCAGTTCCACAGCAAGAGGGCGCCCTGAACCAGCAACACGCCCAGCACGCACCAGAGCCACATCGCGCTATTCGCGCTCCCAGTAGAGCGGGTTCGTGAACGAAAGCGGGTACGCCCCGTAGAGCGCCGTGAACCTGTCGCCGCGCGCAACCAGAATCACCCAGCCACGGGGGGTATCAGGCGGTAAAGGCACTTCGATAGTGCCTCGATAGTTCAGCGGCGCGTTTTCGGGCTGGCTCAGCGCAATCTCTTTCACCACCTGCCCGTTCACCACCACCTGAAGCGCGTTCGTGCGAACCCAGGAGGCAGCGCGCACTTCCGCCTCCAGTATGAGCGTGTTGCCCTTCACGCGCACCGTGCCCCCAATCGGCACACGGGTTCGGTTCTGCAGGGCGTAAAAGGTGAGCGTCGGCCCGCCGCACACCACAATATTGCCCTGACGCATCGTGGCGGTGAGGTTCGCGGGCGTCACGCGGCGTGGGTCGCGATGCCCAAAGTAGATATAGGTGCGCGGATAGCCCGGCTGAAGCCGATAAGCGTGGTGGCTGTCGGTGTTGCCAATCGCCAGATAGCGCTTGCCCTGATTCAGGAAGTAGTACCAGTCCTGCATCACGAGCTCTGCGCCGCTGGGGTTATCGCCGTTGAAGACCTCTATTGCGTCAAAAGCGTCGGAAAACTCTTCGGCGCGTTTGATTTCGCCGGTTTTGGGGTCAAAGCCCACATAGGCAAAATAACCCATCGTGGGCGCACGGGGATGGTTCACCTGCACAATCACATCGCCGTCGTAGTTTTTACGCGCCGCCTCAAAAATCTCCCTCGCGCCGAGGTCATACCACGAAACCGCACCGTTGTTGGGCAGGTTCGGGTCGTAGCGCTGGGGGTAGGCATTAAAGTGTCCCAGCGGCCAGACGGGCGTAATCTCCGTGCCCACGATGGACACGATGCGGTTCTCCGCTTTCAGCTGGCGAATCACAGGGCTGAAGTCGGTGTTGATGTCGTGGTCGGTGGCGGTCAGGATATGCACGCCGCAGGCAATATACGCCTTCACCTTATCCGCCAGCGGGTCGTGGGAATCGGGCGAGGGCAGGGCATGCACATGGAAATCGCCCGCCAGATAGCCCGGCATCGGGGCGGTATGTTTCAGGATTGCCTCAAGGAGGGTCGTTTCGCCAGAAACCAGCGTGAGCTCCTGCTGGGCAACCTCATATTCAAAGCCGCGCGTGAGCGTGATGCGATACTTGCCCGGCTCCACCGGGAGCGTTTCGTCGCCGGTGAGGCTGAAGTAGGTGCGCTCGAACCGCCCGAAGTTGCCCTCTTCGCCGAATCGCACGCGCTCAGGCTTTGGAATGTTTGCCGACTCCAGCCGTTCAAACACGACGGCGACGGGTTCGGGGCGTCGGCGCTCGTTCAGGGCGCGAATCTGGAGCAGAGCGGGAGTCTCCAGCGTGATAATCGGCGTTTCGCTGGCGGGGACTTCCACTCGAAAGGCGCGCGGGCTATGGGAGTCTGCAAATACCATCCCCTGATAGGCGCCCGGCGCCAGCTGCGCGATAAAGCGCCCCAGCTCATCGGTCGTGGCGAGCGTAACGAACTCGTCCGAGCCGTTCATCAGATAAATGCGCGCGTCAGGGATGGGTTTACCCGTGTTGTCAATCACGCGCCCGCGTAGGGTAGCGAGTTCCAGCTGCATGTTCTGGAACCGCCGCAGCTCGCGTCGGATGGTCTCCAGCTCACCCTCTGAGACAGTGAACGCCCAGCGCACGGTGAGCGTGTGTTGCGGCTCTACAGGCGCATTCATCACGAGCGGAACGAGATAGATGTCCTGCACCTTCTGTACCTGAGTGAAGACGCCCTCTGTGAGGTAGACACCATACGCCAGGCGCGAGCCGACATTCGCCACAAACGGGATGGCGCCCCGAAGCGTTTGCAACAGCCCCAGCGCGGGCGGACCCGCGAACCGAAACGCATGGCTCGCGCTCCCGAACGGCGGGAGAAACATTACCATCCCATCGCCCTGAACCCAGCCCAGCATGAGCGTATAGCGCTGGGGGCTGGAGGTGGCATTCTGCAGCTGGCATTCAATCTGCAGAGTGGGGCTATCGGGATTGAGCGTGTAGGTGAGCGTGGCGTGAACCCCTATCGGCTGGCTGGGTGTGCGAAGCGCCTGATCCACAATCGGGAAGCGCTCATCCACCATCTCGGCGCGCACAATCGCGGGCTTGCCCTCACCCCCTTCCGATTCCACACGCACGGAAACCGCTTTCAGCAGGCGCGCGTTGGTGAGTCCCCGCGCGTCCATCACTGCCAGAAACATCTCGCCGAGCATATCGGCGTCGTGCCCGCCTGCATTCCGAACCGCATCCAGCAGGCGCCCCCCGTACAACGAATAACCCGAAGTGCGCCGTGCGCCCGCAATCACAAAAGTCGCCTCATGATTGCGCAGCACAAAATCGCCTGCTCTGCCCTCCGCTTTTGCGCCGCCCGGCAAATCGGACTCTGCCGCCCGAACCGCCTCCGCCGTGCCTTTCGGTGGGATGGGAATCGGCTTCAGGGGTTTGCCGTGGTCGTGCGCCAGCGCAATGCTGAGAACCGCCCAGAACACCCATAGCCAGCCGCTCCGTCGCATGCAGAACCTCCTTCTAATGACCTTTCAGTCAAACGCCATGATACCCCACATGCATTAAAGGAGGGTAAAAAACAGGGGGAAGGAGCCTGTGCCCTGTCCCCCGTTGTACCCCAGCAACAGCATGCCTTCAGCAGTTCCCGAAGTTGAACAGCACTTCCAGCAGGTCGGCGTCGTCTACGATGCCGTCATCGTTGAGGTCTGCGTTGGGTTCATCGCTGCCAAAGGCGAAGAGGACATTCACCAGGTCTGTGTCATCCACGCATCCGTCACCGTTGGTGTCGCCCGCAAGTGCCACGAGCAGCACAAAGGCGTGGCGCATTCGATGGCTCTCGGTGAAGTCGTTGGCAACGCCCCCTATCGCGAAACGCCCACTATCGACAAGAGCCAGTCGGGAAAATGCAACCCACCACCCCTCGCGAACAAGTTCTTCAGGGACAGGAACGGGGGCTTGCCACGCGATTGTGCCATCGGCTCGAACCTTTATCAGGGTTCCCAGCCTCAGCAGGTAAACATTCCCCGCGGCGTCGATGCTCCAGTCGGTGAGATAAAGGTCCTGTAAGGGGGTTTCCCACTCGCGTGCAAGGGTCTCCGTGTTCAAGCGTATCAGAAGCGCGTTGCCAGAGTCAGACAGAGCAAGGGCGTACAGAAAATTACCGCCTGATTTCAACAGCACCTTGTCGCCTTCAATTCCCGCGGGACCGAACATACACGCTGCCGCCTCATCAGCGCTTCCCCACGAGTACACCAGCTGGCTCTCCAGTGGCAGGGCGTGAAGCACGAACCCGAAGGGGTCGTCCAGAAAGGTGAAGGTATCGCTTTGCCAGTAGAACCCCTTGCGCCCCGTGGCGCTCCCGTTCCAGCCGTTCAGCACAACCCCGCTTGCAGGAGACCACGCAATGCCCAGCAGGTAGCCGTCGCTACCTGTTATTGTCGTGGTCTGCACCGTCAGGGTGGAAGGGTCTACGGCGTGGTAGCCAAACTGGCGCAGGTGGGTGTTGAAGCCGATGTAGAGCGTTTCGCCGTTGAAGGTCAAAGCAGCGGGTACACCCAGCGCACGCCTTTCTGCGAGCGCGTATCCCCCAGCAGGATAGTAGACAATCGTGGTGCGCTCTGGGAGCGGTCCGTTGCTTCCCCATGCAGGTTCGGAGAGGGCGCACACCACCAGGCTCTCTCCGTTCGGGAGCGGTACAACACCGAAGGCGTCTTCCTGCGCGCCGTTGGCAAACCCGTAGGGGCGTACATCCACCAGCGCGCCGCCAAGAGTGTAGCGCACAAGGCTAATTGCGTCATCGCCTGTGGGCTGATACAAACTTGTCAGCCCGTACAGGACGCCAGCACTGTATTGTAAGTCTTTCAGCACCGTCTCGTAGTTTTCAGCGCCATACAGTCGATACCATCGTGTAGCCAGCTGGCTTGAAGCAACTCCTATCACACTACAAACCACTAAGCACACCATCAGAGTACGCATGATGCCACCTCCTCAGTATGGGCGGAATACAAGGGGATAACAGCCATCCCACCAGAAGTTGCTCGGCACACCCGAACTGTTGTAGCCTGTGTAAGGGTCGTATTCGGGGTTCGTGTCGTTGGGCGAAGTTACCAATCCCAGTCGACGCCACCGCACATGGGTATCCACGAAAGCCATCGTGACCCCTCTGGGATGAATCCACAGGGAGTCTGGAGTTAGCATGGTGCCCGTAAGCGGACAGTACGGCGGCTCGGAACGGCGCGGCGCATATCGGCATTCAGCCGCAGGGTCCGAGCAATTCAGTCTCGGGTTACTGAGAGCAAATCCCACGAGATAAGACCGCCCCAAGCCTTCCCAGAAAGCGGGCACGGTGGCGGGATGCTCGACTCGCGCCATCACAAGTTGGTGGAGCAGACCGTTGTAGGTATACGAAACCTTGAGGGGGCGTCGCAAGGGGTTGGCATAATCGCTCACGCTTGAAAGCTTTCGCGCAATCGCGGTGGGACAGTGCATATTCTCATGAGGGTGTCGCAGATACGGAATAAGCGCATTTGCCCACATCGAAGCGAACGCATCACGCCACCCCGATTGAGCGGTACGCCAGTCGTGCGGAACAGGATGCGCATACTGATAGAGCCATGTTCCAGACCGATCGCGACCAAATGCCAGGGGCATGATCTCATCGTAGTCCTGAAGGTACATCGCAAACGCTGTCGTGAGATTGCGGATACGCTGGGCGCATATCGCTTCGTCATCGCGAATCTGGGCGACCAGAGTCGGTACGACAACACTCAGCAAAAGAGCCACTAAAACAACACCGAACCATTGCCTTCTCAGAGTGCGCATCGTTAACCTCCTCTACTTTGGGGTGTCCCCGCAGGATTGCTGTGTTTTAGACTGTGGATTTTTCTTAGCAGTTCCCGAAGTTAAACAACACCTCCAGCAGGTCGGCGTCGTCTACAACGCTATCTTCGTTCACATCGGCAGGCATGCTGCCTGCACTCCCGAACGCGAACAACACTTCCAGCAGGTCGGCGTCGTCCACGCAGCCGTCGCCGTTCACATCCGCGCGACGGGTCAAAACCCACGCCGCAATCCCGTGATTGGCAAACGAGGTGTAGAAAACGCGCCCACCCGCCTCGGTCGCCATGTCATGGTACGCCAGCAGCTCTGAATCGAATGGGATAATCGCCCGACTGAGTTCTGTTTCGCTGGAAAAATCCCACAGATAAGTGTTCCCCGCACGCAGGACGGTGAGCATCGTGTCGTTCAGGGCAAACCGCGCCTCTTCTACCGTAGATTCGTAGCTTGCGACATCGGCGCCCGAACTGAGGTCTACCACCCGCACCCTGCTGCTTTCTACAATCAGCAGTCGGGAGGCATCCGACGCATAGCGTAAGTCGTGGGCATCACTGGCGGTTTCAATCTGCCCAACGAGGCTACCTGTGTTCGCGTCGTAGAAGAAGACGCTGTTCATTCGTCCTCCAACGGCGAGCGTCTGGCTATCGGGGCTGAACGCGGCGCATTCGGGAGCGAAGCGCTCTTCCTCGCCGCCCGCGATGGAGAAGAGCAACGCGCCCGTTGCCCGCTCCAGCACGAAAATCCCCGAACGCGACACCACGGCGAGCGTCTGCTCATCAGGCGAGAGGCGTACCTGCGTGATGCCCGGCTCAGGCGACGCGAAAGTGTAAAGCAAGGCAGGGCTGGCAGGGTTCTGCACATCCCAGAGCTTCGCCTCATACATGTCGCACGAGGCAAGGTAGCGCCCACTTGCCGAAAGCGCGACGCTCCCCACCTGATCCGAATGCGCCGCAAAGCGGGTCACGACGGCTCCAGTGGCTTTGTGCAGCAGGTAAAGGTTGCCTTCAAAATCGCCTGCCGCGAGGTGCGTCCCGTTTCCAGAGGCGTCCACCGCCATCGGGCGCGTCAGGTCGCCGTAAAACTGGCGCAAGCGCGCACCGTTCGGCGACCACACCTCCACCAGCGCGAGATTATAGTCCGCAGAGATGCTGAACGGGAAGTTGAGCAGAAAAGGAAAATGAAAACACCCTGCCACCAGCACGCTCTGATTGCCCGCAATACCCAGCGACTGGACGCTGGTGCGGGCGCTGAACTGTGTCAGGCGCTGCCCGGTGGCGAGTTCGTGCTGATAGATGTTCGCGTCCGTTGCGCCGATGAAAACAGCATTTGGCGCGAAAGCAATCCCTGTTACGCCGCCATTGTAAGGCGCGTACCATGCGACTGTTCCTGCCTGCCACGAGAAGCCCATCGCACGGCTTTCGGTGTTGGGCATGCCCAGAATCAGCCAGTTGCCGTCGGGCGAGTTCGCCAGCCGCTGGGCGCCCGTCCACGTGATGCGTGTTTGCCCCAGATACGCGCCCGAAAGGCTCCACATCCGCAAATAGCCGTAGGCGTCAGAGGTGACGATGCGCGTCTCATCCGCCGTAAACGCAACCGCAGTGGGTACGAACGCCTGCGCCGCCTGCATTACCAGCGCCCCATCTGAAACGCGCCACACGCGCACCACGCGGTCGCGTCCCACTGCCGCCACATAGTCGCCGCTGGGGGAAAGCGTCGCGCTCACAAGCGACGCATTCACGCCAATCACCCGCATCGGCTGCCACAAAGCCACATCCCAGAGCGCAATCTGGCTCGTCGGGCGCGCCCTCGTCGTGGGATGCGTCTGGTCGGCAATCATCAGGCGGTTCTGGCGCAGCTCAATCGCCACGAGGGGGAATCGGCGTGTGGGAATTATGCGCTCCACCACGCCTGTGTTCAGATTCAGCCAGCCCACAAGGTTGTAGCCCACTCGCACGGCTGCGTGCGTGCCCGACTCGTTCACCGCCAGATGGAGCGGATAGAAAGTCGGCTGCACCCAGCGCAGGACGGCTTTATACGCACTACTCTGGGCGTGGGCGCTCACGCCTGCCAGCAAAATTAGAAGAGCGACAACGAACCTGTGCCCATCTCTCTTTCGCATTCACCACAAACCTCCGTCGCCCAGTTAGACGAAAGAAGGGTGATGAAGTGGCAGGGAGTCGGCACGCTGATCCAAAACCGTCGTCTAATTAAACCCTGTAAAAAGGAGGTGTTGCGCTTGCAGCGATGGTGGATGGTTTTGAGCCTGGCTATGGCGGCTGTACCGGGCTGGGTGCAGACTCTGACTCAGGTCTCCACGCGCCCAGACACGCAGGTTGCTGCGATGACTTCGGACGCGCGGGTGCTGGTGGGGTACTCTACACGCCTCTACTTCCCCTACGCTTTCTGGTGGACGCGCCAGACAGGAGAAGTGCCCCTGCCACTGCCGCCAGGCGCGCAATCCGTGATGGCGCGCGGCGTCTCGGAAGACGGCAACACGGTGGTGGGTAGTGTCGCGCTCAACAATCAGTGGGAGCCGATTGTGTGGCGCCGACAGGGCAGCGGGTTCACCTACCAGCTTCTACCCTACCCTGCAGGCGTCCGCAACATCACCGTTCAGGGCGTTTCGGGCGACGGCAGGATTATCGCCGCGAACTATCTGGTTGGCGAAACAAAGGGGTGCTACTGGCTGGATGGCGTGTTCCACTATGCCCCTGCTTCCATCACTCAGATTAACGGGATTACGCGCACAGGAATCATGTTCGGGCTGCTGGGCACGGCGTATGGGTTCCGTTTCACTCTGGCGCGGGGCGTGGAGCAGTTGCCTGCAGGGATGTGGGCGCTCTCCGCGGATGGGCGCTATGGCGGTGGAAGCGCGCCGAACGACCAGATTTTGTATATGGACCCCTGTGGTGTGATTTCGCTCGGAAGCGCGCCGAACGGCGGCTATGGCAGCGCATATGCTATCAGCGATGATGGGCGCATTCTGGTCGGCGCACAACGGAGTGTAGGCGCCATCCGCTGGAAGCGCGAAAACGGCTTTCTGGACGGCGTGGAGAACCTCAACACCACTTTCGCGCCCTACCTCGGCGGCGTAGTGCTGGACGGCGCATACGCCCTCTCCGCCGATGGGCGCTACATCGCGGGCGCGGCGTGGTTCGGCACAGTTCGATACGCCTGCCTGCTGGACACAAATGGACGATAAGGAGGGCGAACGATGCGATATGCTCTGTTGATCGCTCTGGGAATGATCTTCGGGCTTGCAGGCGCTCAGCGCCTTACCCTTTTGCCGACCCCAGACGGCTTTTATGGGGGCACACCCTACTATGTCGCGCACAACGGCTCGACTGTGGTGGGCACAGTGCGCGATACCTACAACTTCTACGGCGTCTACTGGGCGGATGGACATGTGAATTTCATCCCCAGCTTCGTGTCGGGGTCGGTCAGTTCGACAGCAACGGGCGTGGGTGGGGTCAGCGCGGACGGCTCCATCGTCGCTGTGGTGGGCAACCCCTTCGGCTACCTGTGGAACCGACAGACGGGGCAGTTTGTGGATTTGTATCCGCGCAATCGGAGCCGTGCGCCGCAGCCACGCGCGCTCAGCGCCGACGGCAGAACGGTTGTCGGCACGATTCAGGGCAACTCCGGGCAGGTGTGGTTCCTCTGGCGCGAAGGCGAGGGGCTGGACATCCATCGTCGCCTCAGCGGGATGGTCGTCTCGCCCGACGGTGAGACCCTCTACGGGGTTCTGGAGGACGGCATTCCCATCCCTGCCCGTGCGACCGACCTCTGCGAGGCGGAAACGCTGGTGGAGCAGGGTGCCCCCCTGGACGCGCGCGTCGTCCGGGTGTCCCACAACGAACGCTACCTGCTTTTGCGCCCGGGCAACACACTGAATGTGGCGTATGTGTGGGAAATACCCACGGGCACGACCTACACGATTGTGCCGCCTTATGACTATGTTTTCGCCACAGCTATCGCCGACGATGGCACGGTTTACGGCTACTACCGCCCTACCAGTAGCCCCACAGTGATTGCGCCGTTCCGCTGGAGCGTGCAGGGCGGCTTTCAGGACCTGCACGAAGCGTTTCCCTGCGCCCTGCCTGATGGGTATGCGTACTGGACAGTGCGGGATGTCAGCCCAGACGGGCGGTACATCGTGGGTGAGGTGAAGCGTCTCAGCGACAACGCGACGCTGCCGTTCTTCATGGATACGGGCGGCTGCCTGCCCGGCGATGTGGACTGCAACGGCTGTGTGGACGACGCCGACCTGCTGATGGTGCTGTTCCAGTTCGGTGCGACGGGGCGCGGCTTGAACACCGACCTGAACTGCGATGCCGTTGTGGACGACGCCGACCTGCTGATGGTGCTGTTCCACTTCGGTAGCGGATGTTAGGGGGCAGGAATCCCTCTCGCCCCAGCGAATCACCCCAGCGGGAGCCATGAAACCGCTGGGGCAGCTGATTGTGATTTGCGGGAGCATGTTCGCGGGCAAGTCGGAGGAGCTGATTCGGCTGGTGCGCCGCGCGATGTACGCACGCAAAAAGATTCAGGTCTTCAAACATGCCCTCGATGATCGGTTCCATCACTCCGCCGTCGCCACGCATAACGGCGTGCAGATTGATGCCGTGCCCGTGCGCAACACACAGGAGATTATCAACCTGCTGGAACCCGACACTGAGGTGGTGGCGATTGAAGAAGCCCAGTTTTTCGACGAGAAACTGGTGCGCCTGTGTGTGGAGCTGGCGGATGCGGGCAAAACCGTGATTGCCGCGGGGCTGGATCAGGACTTTCGGCGTCAGCCGTTCGGGATTATGCCGCAGCTGATGGCGGTTGCCGATGAGGTGGTCAAGCTCCGCGCGATCTGTGTGGTGTGCGGGCGCCCTGCCAGCCACACACAGCGATTGGTGGACGGTCGTCCTGCCGCGTGGGACGAGCCGACCATTCTGGTGGGCGCGGAAGACCACTACGAGGCGCGGTGTCGCAACTGCCATCAGGTGCGGCGCGTGCCGGCTCACCTGCGCCGACGGCTCTGGCGTCCCCAGAAACGCGCCAAAACGCCGCCCCAATCCGCCAAACTCGGAGAAAAGAGCGCATGAAGTTCCGATGGTCTGGCTCGGTGCGGCAGCCAGAGGAGGAGGTGCGCCAGCGCATCCGGCGCTACTTTGAGCGTATCGGCTTCCGCACGCTGGAAGAGGCGCCCACGCTGAGCCTCCAGCGCGGCGAGACGGGTCTGCACCTGGACCCGCGCCGAATCTGGATGCGCATCGAAGCCAAAGTACAGGGCTGGGGCGCGGAAACCCTGGTGGATATCACCTTCGAACTCGCTTCACGCCGCCTGCTCTCGGAGACGGGCGCGGAACTGCTGGTCTCGGAAGTGCGCGAGATGACGCGCTACCTGCAGAATGGCGACGCCGATTTTGAACGGCTGGAAACGCTCCAGCAGCGCGCTGTGCGGGAGTTGCGCGCGATCCTCATCACTGCTGTCGGGGTTGCGGTTGTGCTCTCTGTGGGGGCGGCATATCTGCTGTACGCCCTGCGCTGGACGGGACCGCTCGCGCCCGTGCTGGGCGGCTTGCTGGTGGGACTCGTCGCGGGCTACCTCTATGCCCGAATGGGGCGCTTTCGCAAACGGTAGTCAGCCCTTCAGCCGCGCCACGGGCGTGAGACCCCCATACACCTGCGCCCCCGTGTGCGTGAGAATCTCCACTGCACGCGAGAAAATTAGCAGGTCTACCTGACTCCCGCGCTCTATAAACGACACCTTCTGCCCTGCACGCACCTGCTCGCCCTCGCGGATGTAGGTCGTAATCTTGTTCACGAACTTATCGGCGATTTCCACCATCACCACGCGCACGCGCTCGTTTTCCAGAAAGACGGTCTGGCGCTCGTTTTCCAGATGATAGCGTTTGCCCAGCAAATCCACCGCCCGACGCAGCCACGCCATGCTCACATATTCCCACAAATCCACCATCGGCAGGTTCGCTTTCGCGGGGGTGTAGACAATTTTGCGCACGACGCCCGCAATCGGGGCGTAGTTGTAATGCACATCCAGCGGACTCATGTAGATTCCAATCAGCCAGCCTTCGGGGGAGACTCCTTCCCAATCGGCGCGGGTGATTTCGGTGATGGGGATGGGACGCCCCAGCTTTTCGGCAAACACGGTTCCCTCCGCCGACACGGGGCGGATGTAGACTACCTTGCCGTCGCATGGCGCCAGAATCAGGTCGGGGTCAGTGGGCGGGGTGCGCTGGGGGTCGCGATAGAACCAGACCCTGCGCAGGAACCAGTTCGCGCCCGCAATCCCTGCGCCGACGCCCAGCGCAATCTTGAGCCATCTGGGAAGCGCCATCGTGATTGGGGTGTGCCCCCCTGAACCTCAGGGGGGCGCGTGTTAGACCTGTTCTCCAATTGCGCGCAGGCGTGCCTTCGCGCGCTCGAGGGCGAGCTTCGCCTCCGCCAGCTCCTCTTCCGAGAGCGGTTGCTGGAGCAGTTCCATCGCGCGGCGGAACGCGACGCGGGCGCGGTCGGGGTCAATCTCCTCCGCCAGTTCCGCGGCGTCCGCCAGCACAATGGTGCGGTCGGGCAGCACCTCGGCGAAGCCGCCCAGCACTGTGAACTTGCGCGACACGCCATCGGCACGACGATACTCGCCCACGCCATACTGGAGCGCGGTGAAAAACGGTGCGTGCCCTGCCATCACGCCGAAGTAGCCTTCTGCGCCCGGCAGGCGCACATGCACCACGCGCTCCTCCAGCACTGTCCTGTCAGGGCTGACAATTGAGAGCAGAAACTCACGCATTATGCCACTCCCTCTTGCAGGCGCTTCGCCTTCTCGAACACATCCTCAATCGTGCCGCACATGTAGAACGCCTGCTCCGGCAGGTCGTCCACCTCGCCGTTCACAATCATCTTGAAGCTGCGCACGGTGTCGGCGATGCGCACATAGCGCCCGGGGTTGCCCGTGAACTTCTCGGCGAGGAAGAACGGCTGCGACAGGAAGCGCTCGATCTTGCGGGCGCGCGCCACGATGAGCTTATCCTCATCCGACAGCTCGTCGATGCCGAGAATGGCGATAATATCCTGCAGGTCGCGATAGCGCTGGAGAATCTGCTGCACGCTTCGCGCCACCTGATAGTGTTCCTCGCCCACAATCGCGGGGTCCAGATTCTTGGAAGTGGAGGCGAGCGGGTCTACGGCAGGATAAATCCCCTTCTCGGCGATCCGGCGCTCCAGATACACATAGGCGTCCAGGTGCGAGAAGGTCGTGGCAGGCGCCGGGTCGGTCGGGTCGTCGGCAGGCACATAGATGGCTTGCACGGAGGTAATGGAGCCGCGCTTGGTGGAGGTGATGCGCTCCTGCAGCTCACCCATCTCAGTTGCCAGAGTGGGCTGGTAGCCTACGGCGGAGGGCATGCGTCCTAACAGCGCCGACACCTCTGCGCCTGCCTGCACGAAGCGGAAGATGTTGTCGATGAACACCAGCACATCCTGCCCCTCTTCGTCGCGGAAATATTCCGCCATCGTGAGGGCGGTCAGTCCGACGCGCAGGCGTGCGCCGGGCGGCTCGTTCATCTGCCCGAACACCAGCACGGTCTGATTGATAACCCCCGTCTCGTTCATCTCCAGATAGAGGTCGTTGCCCTCGCGCGTGCGCTCACCCACGCCCGCGAACACCGACACGCCCTGGTGTTCCGTCGCGATATTGCGGATGAGCTCCTGAATCAGTACGGTCTTGCCCAGCCCCGCGCCACCGAACAGTCCGATCTTACCGCCTTTGTTGAACGGACAGAGCAGGTCAATGACCTTCAGTCCTGTCTCCAGAATCTCCGTGCGCACATTCTGCTCTTCAAGCGAGGGCGCGGGTTTGTGAATGGGCGCGCGGCGGGTAGCGTTCACGGGACCGCGCTCATCAATCGGCTCGCCCAGCAGGTTAAAGAGGCGTCCGAGCGTCTCGCGCCCGACGGGCACAGTAATCGGCGCGCCCGTGTCAATTGCGGGCATGCCGCGCACCAGCCCATCGGTTGAGGAGAGCGCAATTGTGCGCACGATATCGTCGCCCAGGTGCTGAGCGACCTCGCAGGTCAAGTTAATCCCGCGCGCTTCATCCTTGATGACAATCGCGTTGTAGATAGCGGGCAGCTCCCCATCGGAGAAACGCACATCCACGACGGGACCCATTACCTGTACGACTTTGCCGATATTTGCCATAGTTCCCTCCTTATGCGCTGCCGACTTCCAGCCGCACGAATCGCTGGACGGTGATGTCGGCGCCTTTCTCTTTCAGCAGCGCGCCGATGGTCTTCGACTCATCGCGATAGTAGGGCTGCTCCAGCAGAGCGACCTTCTGGATATAGCCTTTCTGGACGCGCCCGCGCGCGATGTTTTCGGCGACCTGTTCGGGCTTGCCCTCGTTCAGGGCGCGCTGTTTCTCAATCTCCAGCTCCTTCTGAAGCTCCTCTTGCGGGATTTCGTCTTTGCTGATGTAGCTCGGCGTACTCCACGCAATCTGGATGGCGACCTCGTGCGCCAGCTGGCGCAGGGTTTCGGTATCGGCGGAGCCAGTCAGCACCACCATCACGCCGACCATCTTGTTGTGATGGATGTAGACATCCACCACGCCGTTGGCGCCTTCGGGCACGCGGGCAATCGCGTAGTTTTGCAGGGCGATGCGCTCACCCGTCTTGCCCATCACCAGCTCGATGCGTTTTTCGAGGGTGAGGCTGGAGTCGCTGGGCGCAGGCTGCTGGAGCAGAGTCTCCAGTTGCCCTTCCTGCCCGAACGCCTCGACCGCCTGAAGCAGTTCCTCGGCGAGCGCCAGAAACTCCTCGTTGCGTGCCACGAAGTCGGTCTCACAGCGCAGGTCAATCAGCACGCCTGTGCGTCCGTCGGCGCTGACCTTGCCGGCAATCACGCCCTGGTTGACCTCTTTGCTGGCGCGTTTGGTGGCAATCACGGCGCCTTTCTGGCGGAGGATTTTGCGCGCCTCCTCCATGTCGCCGCCAGCCTGTTCTAACGCTTGCTTACAATCCATAAACCCTGCGCCGGTCTCGTCGCGCAGTTCCTTAATCATCTGCGGTGTAATGCTCATCGGTAATCCTCCTCTAAGTCTTCCAGTCGGTGTCGGCGCATCAGCTCCCACTCGCGGTCCACGACCTCTTCGCTGGGGTTCGAGGCGGGCGATTCCGCTTCTATCTCCTCGCCGAACATCTTACCGTACTCGGCAATCTGTTCTGGCGAGAGCGGCGCCTCTTCCTCGACGGTGGGAATCTCCTCAACCACTTCTGCGCCTTGCCACTCTAATTGCTTCTCTTCGATAATCGCCTCGGCGATGCGCCCCGCAATCAGGCGGATGGCGCGAATCGCATCATCGTTGCCCGGGATGGGGTAGTCCACCTCGTCGGGGTCGCAGTTGGTGTCGACAATCGCGATTGTGGTGATGCCCAGTCGGTTCGCCTCCGCAACGGCGGTGTGTTCCTCTTTGAGGTCTACGATAAAGAGCGCGGAGGGCAGTCCGGGCATGTCCTTGATCCCGCCGAGGTTGCGTTCCAGTTTCTCGTACTCTTTGCGCAGTTTCGCCGCCTCTTTTTTGGGGATGCGATCCAGCTCCCCTTCCTGAATCATGCGTTCCAGTTCTTTGAGGCGTCGGACGCGCGACTGGATGGTGCGGAAGTTGGTGAGCGTGCCGCCGAGCCAGCGGTGGGTGATGTAGTACTGGCGGCTGCGGAGCGCCGCTTCTTTGATGGCGTCGCGCGCCTGCTTCTTGGTGCCGACGAACAGGATATGTCCGCCTGAGTTCACGATGTCCTTCACGGCGCGCTGGGCAATCTCGAACATCTCGACGGTCTTATGCAGGTCGATGATGTGGATGCCGTTGCGTGCGCCGTAGATATACTTCTTCATGTTGGGATGCCACTTGCGTGTAGGGTGCCCGAAATGCACCCCTGCTTCCAGCAGTTCCCGCATTGTCAGTTGTGCCATATAAGACCTCCTCAGGGTTGATTTCCGCCCGCGCCGTCATCCGCGCTTTCCACCCTCGTTCCCTGAGGGCACCCCAGCGCGTCAGGCGCGGTACGAGATGCGCCCATAAGTATACCCGATGGTGTGGGGTACAATATAACGCAATGGTGCATTCGTCGCGTTTCACGGTGTCCACGCGGGGCAACGATGATATGCTCGATATCACGGGGCAGGTGGAACAGGCGATTCTGGAGAGCGGCGTGCTGAACGGAATCGCAACGGTGTTTGTGGTCGGCTCCACCGCTGCCGTGACGACCATCGAGTACGAGCCGGGGCTGGCGCAGGATATGGCGCGGGTGATGGAGCGAATCGCCCCACGCGACGATTTCTACGCCCACGAAGCACGCTGGAAAGACGATAACGGACACTCCCACATCCGTGCCTCGCTGCTGGGACCCTCGCTCACCGTGCCGATCGTGAACGGACAGATGGTGATTGGCACCTGGCAACAGATTGTGCTGGTGGACTTCGACACACGCCCCCGCCAGCGCACGGTGCATGTGCAAATTCTGGGAGAATAATGACCCCCCTGATTGAAGTCGCTGACCTGCGGGTGCAGTTAGACGGGCGCCCCATTCTGGAAGGGGTTCACCTCCGCCTGTTCCCGCAAGAGACCGTCGCCCTGATCGGTCCTAACGGCGCAGGGAAGACCACGCTGTTGCGCGTGCTGCTGGGGCTGGTGCCGTACCAGTCGGGGCAGGTGCGGGTGCTGGGGAAGGCGCCGCATCAGCTGACCCGCGCTGACCGCGCCCAGATTGGCTATGTGCCGCAGGCGCTCCAGTTTGACCGCACGATGCCCCTGCTGGTGAGCGAGCTGCTGCGGGCGATTCTGGGCGACGCCTACCAGAAACGCGCGCGCCTGATTGCGGTGCTGGAAGCGGTGGACGCCGTACACTTGCTTGACAAGCCCGTGCGGGCGCTCTCTGGGGGCGAGATGCAACGCGTGGTGATTGCGTGCGCTTTAGCGCAGGAGCCGAAACTGTTGCTGCTGGACGAGCCTGCCACGGGGATTGATGTGGGCACGCGCCTCCATTTTTACGACCTCGTGGAACACCTGCGCACGGAGCGTCAGGTGGGCACACTGATCGTCTCGCACGATTTGAGCATCGTGAGCCGCTACGCCACGCGCGTGGTCTGCATCCACCACAGACTGGTGTGCGAAGGAACCCCTGCAGAAGTGTTGCAGATGCCCCTCTTAGAGGAGGTCTACGGGCACGCCGTGGGGGTCTATCACCACCATGAGCATTAAGATTGGGGCGAGCTGATTGTAGAGCGTGCGCGCACTATCAGCGGGTCTTCGATTCCTGCCTCTTCAAAGCCCCTGGCGCGCAGACGACAGGCAGGGCACTGCCCACATGGGGGGAACCGACCTTCATAGCAGGTGTGCGAGTAGGCTAACGCCTCCAGCGCGCCCACTTCTATCGCTAACTTCACGCTCTCGGCTTTGGTGAGGAACATCAGCGGAGTGTGAATCGTGATGTCCCACTCCATGCCCAGTCGGATAGCTTGCTCCAGCGCGTCGATGGTGGCGCGGCGGCAGTCGGGATAGCCCGAATAGTCGGTCTGGCACATGCCACCCACCAGATGGTGGCATTCCAGCTGATACGCCCATGCGGCTGCCAGCACCAGAAAGAGCAGGTTGCGCCCGGGCACGAAGGTATTGGGCAGGTTGCCCCGCCCGCCCGTCTCCTGAATCGGGATGTCGCTCAGTAGCGCCGAGCCGCCCAGCTGTTCCAGCTCGCAAACGCGCAAAATCAAGTGATGTGCCACGCCCGCCATCTGCGCCACCGTGCGTGCGGCGTCCAGCTCAATTCGGTGTCGCTGCCCGTAGTCAAAGGTGAGCGCGTAGACTTTCTCAAAATGCCGTTTCGCCCAGTAGAGGCAGGTCGTGCTATCCTGCCCGCCCGAAAGCAGCACGACTGCCGAGGGCGCTCTCTGCTGGCTTGCGGAGAGTTCCATTGATTGCGTCATCCCTGTAAGAGTGTACCCGTTTGAATAGCCCGCGCCTCGTATACTTGGGTTTGGGCACGGCGCCCCGCGACGATTCTTTGCACTGGCTCGGCACTTGTTTCTGCAAAATCGGGTATAATAAGCACAGGAGGCACAACGGATCGGTGCGAAGTCGCAAGGCGACGGTGGCGTTCGTGCATCCCAGCGAGGAGGCGTTCGCACGCCTGCTGGATTATTATAAAATCCGCTGGGAGTATGAACCGCGCACCTTTGTGCTTCAGACCGACGAGAACGGCAACCCCAAGGAGTCGTTCACGCCCGACTTCTATCTCCCCGACTATGACCTCTATGTTGAGCTGACCGTGCGTCGCGCGAACATCAATCGGCGCAAGCGACGCAAGATTGCGATGTTGCGTGCGCTCTACCCCAATATCCAGATACGGCTGATGAGCGCCCGCGATTTCGAGCGGCTCATGCTCAAGTACGGGCTGGAGCGCCCGAAAGTCGGGAACGACTCCGGGCGTTAATCGTCGGTTCGGGAGCGCGGTATCGCGGTCGGCGCGTCGATAATCGCTTGAGGCGGCGCGTAGACGAACACATGCTCGCTCACTTTCTCCACGCTGCCCTCAATCGCGTAGACCACGCCGTTCAGAAAGTCAACAATCCGCTCGCGCACGCCCTGCGGTGCTGAAGCGAGGTTCAGAATCTGCTGAATCCCCTCTTTCAAGCCGTCCGCTGCGAGTCGCGCGTCCTCAAGGCTCTGCACCTCGCGCCGAATCGCGATGTGATACGCATGGAACCGCCGATAGCGCACGGTCGTATCCGTGCGGGGTGCAGGGGTGGGGTCGTCCTCGTCTTCTTCGGCGCCTGCGGAGACCCAGCCTTTGAGCCGTGCCCACAGCGAGGGGCGAGCCTGCTCGTAGCCTTCGTCCTCGTACGGGTAGTGATGTTTCATGGTCAACCTCCCTGTTCGTTGCGTTCTCCAAACAGCGCCGTGCCGATTCGGAGCATGGTCGCGCCCTCCTGAATGGCAATCTCGAAGTCGTGGCTCATGCCCATCGAGAGCCACAGGCGGTTTGCTTCAGGCAGTTGCTCGAACAGCGCTCGCAGGGTTTGAAACGCCCGGCGGATGGGCGCTTCCTGCTCGGTGTAGGGCGCCAGCCCCATCAGCCCCTGCAGAGCGATATTCGGCATCTGGAGCGCCTGCTCCACCAGCGCAGGCGTCTGCGCTACAGGCGCTCCCGCCCGCGTCGGTCCCTCGGAAAGGCGCACTTCAATCAGCACGGGCTGCACAATCCCCAATTTCAACGCGCGTTGTTGAATCTCCTGCAACAATTCCGCGCGATCCACGCTCTGAATCAGCGCAAAACGCCCCACCACATACTTCACCTTGTTGGTCTGCAGGTGCCCGATAAAATGCCAGCGGATATCATCAGGCAGAAGGGGGATTTTTTCGCGGGCTTCCTGCCAGTAGTTTTCGCCGAAATCGCGGATGCCCAGAGCGTAAGCGTGCTGTATGCGCTCTGGGGGCACGCCTTTGGACACGGCGACAATTCGCAGGCTCTGGGGGTCGCGTCCCGACTGGGCGCAGGCGCGTGCGATGCGCTCCTGCAGGGCGTGCCAGCGTTCAGAGAGCGGATTCGCGTTCGCCATGCTCCTGTTCGCTGGCGTGCTGGGCAGCCTCGGCGTACGCCTCGTCCAGCGTGCCACTCTTGTGGCGTTTCACCAGATGCTCCAGTCTGCCCGTCTCCATAAACCACACGCGCTCCGCAATGTTCGTTACATGGTCCGCAATCCGTTCCAGATAGTGCGCAATCAGCAGCAGCCACGAGGCGGGCACCACCTGTTCGGGATGCTGACGCATAATCTCCTGCAGTTGCGAACGAATCTGGCGGTACACGGCGTCGGCGTTATCGTCGTTTTCGCACACCTGCAGCGCCAGTTGCAAATCGCGCTTCACAAAGGCTTCAATCGCGTCCAGAAGCATGCGCCGCGCAACATTCGAAAGACGCGGGATGTCCACCTCTGGCGGTTCGTGGTGGTCCTGATAAATCTTGCGTACCGCTTTGGCGATGTCTACAGCGTAGTCGCCGATGCGTTCGATGTCGGTAATCATCTTCATTACAGTGCCGATAATGCGCAGGTCGCGCCCTGCAGGCTGCTGGAGTGCAATCATGCGCAGGCAGTGGGCTTCGATATCGACATCCATTTCGTCGACTTCATCATCGCGTTTGATGACCTGCTCGGCGCGCGCCATGTCGCGCCGCTGGAGCGCCTCGACGGCGTCCGCGACCATCGATTCCACGATGCTCGCCATCGCCAGCACTTTAGTTTCCAGTGCGTTCAGTTCCGCATCGAAGGCTTGGCGGGTCATGCTGGCTATTATACCTGCTCGATCAAAACGCCCTCGCACCAGACAGAATGGACAGGGTTCGCACCGAGGGTGTAGGATAAATCGCGCCAGTCGGCGCTTTGTAACACCAGAAAGTCGGCGCGGGCGTTGGGGACTAACGCCCCCCGGTCGGTCAGCCCGATTGCCGCGGCGGCGTTCACGGTGCTGGCAATCAGCGCTTCGGCAGGGGTCAGGCGGTGCAGGCGGGTCGCCAGCGCCATCGCCTGTTGAATCGAAAAGAGCGGGCTGGAGCCGGGGTTGAGGTCGGTTCCGATCGCAACCGCTCCCCCTGCCGCTATCAGCGCCCGTGCTGGAGCAGGAGACAGCCCCAGGTGGAGGTTCACTCCGGGCAGGATCACCCCGATGGTCTGGCTTCGGGCTAAGGCGCGAATTTGTGCTTCGCCTGAGGCTTCCAGATGGTCTATTGAGAGCGCGCCCAGTCGCACGCCCAGCTCCACCCCGCCCAGCGCGTGAAATTGATCGGCGTGCAGTTTGATTGCCAGCCCGTGCTGGCGCGCGCTCCCCAGAATCTGTTCTGCTTCCTGCACGGTGAACGCCTCGCGCTCTACAAACACATCCACTGCCTCTGCCAGCCCCTGCTGGGCGACTTCGGGGATGAGCTGGCTGCAAACCGTGTGCAGATACGCCTCCCGCCCTGTGCGAGGGGGCACATGAATTAGCAGAGTCGGCTTCAGCGTAATGGGGTGCAGGCGCGCCTGCAGCTGCGGGATGGCTTTCAGCATCTTGAGTTCCGCTTCAGGGGTCAGCCCGTAGCCCGATTTGACCTCTATTGTGGTCGCACCGGAACGAATCAAGCACTTCAGGCGGGGCAGCGCGAGAGCGACGAGTTCCTCAACGCTGGCTTGCGCCGTGTGGTGGATGGTGTGATAGATTCCGCCGCCCCGCGCGAGAATCTGCTCGTAGGTGGCTCCCTGCAGGCGTGCTTCAAAATCGTCCAGTCGGTCGCCTGCCCACACGGCGTGAGTGTGGGGGTCTGTCAGGGCGGGCACAACGGCGCGCCCGCCGAGGTCTATCACTTCGTCCGCTTTGCCCTGCCAGTCGGCGCGCGTGCCCACCCACGCGACGCGCCCGTCTTGAACCGCAATCGCCGCGTCGCGAATCAGCCGAACCTGCTGATGTGCCGCGCCCCGATGCGCCCCCAGCCGTGTGGGGGTAACGAGCTGCGCGATATTCACAAAAAGCCGAGCCACTTGCATCGTGCCCGGCGAAAGTATACCGTGCGAAAGGGGCAGGGGTCAGCGCCCCTGCCCCCGATGGGAGGTATTACCAGACGCGAAGACAGAGTCTCCAGACTTCCATCCGGTCCAGTAGCAACCCGTTAGAGCACATGTAGGTCAGCACGATGCTGGTGCATGCCCACACAGAGCCATCGGAGCGCACCTCACGGAAGTGGTGAACGCAGATGTCGTTCCATGTGCGCCCCAGCTGGATATTAATGGGGTGTGCAAGCACGGGCAAGTCTCCGGCAAGAACGGCTCCCGTGCGCGCGTCCAGCAGATCCGCCTGCCAGTTTTGCAGGTCAGAAGTTCCGCGCATCCGCACCAGATGCCAGCCTTCCTGGATGGGAACCCCCGTAGGGGTTTCGCCGCGGGGAAGGTAGACGGCTCCGACGATCAGCCCCTGCGCGATGCGCGGCGGAGGGAAGTTCGCGAAGTCTTCTCGCGTGCCCCAGGCGGCGTAGGCGTGATGCAGGTCGCCGTCGTTGCCCAGCATCGTGGTGCTGACGAACGCGAAATCCGCACCCCCGAAGGGCACATTCGGCGCACCCGGGAAACGCGGCGGCACTGCACGCATCAAGCCGCGGCGCAAGTCGAGGTTAAGCTGGGGAATAGTGGGATTCCCGACCTCCGTTCCGAAACAGAACAGTACAGAAAGAAGATCCGCATCGTCCACAACACCATCCCCGTTCACATCCGCCCGCTGACATTCGGATTGGGCAAAAACCGTTCCGGGCAGGACGCTCAGCATGAGCATCAACAACATCAGGGTCCAGAGCCAGTGCGCAGGGCGCACTTTACTGCCAGTGTAAAGCTCTCTCGAAAGCCATCGTGGAAGCATCTGTTTGTTCCTCCATGAATAGAATGCACGAAAAGATGGAAATGTACCCCAAAAAATCTGGAACAATTAAAAAAGAACCCCTTCACCAGAGGAAGGGGTTCTTTGCGAGAAGCGTGGGAGGGTGTTTACCGCTTGCGGCGACGCAGGGCGAGCAGGCTCACCAAGCCCGTGCCGAGCGCAAGCATGCTCGCCGGTTCGGGCACGACCTCGTAGATGTCGAGGCGGTCGCCATAAGCCGCGCCGCCCGTGCCGCCCTTGACCACGAAGATATAGAACTTGCCGTCGGCGAAGCCCCAGCTAGCGTTCAACAGGGTGTTGTCGAAGGCGACCTCGTTGTAGCCCTCTTCACCTGTGTCTTCGGAGCCGTTCAGCTCGCCGACTACGGTGCCATCGGGCTGGATGATGAACACCTTGTTCTGCCCCGACACGCGCTGGTTATACAGCACGAGATCCGACAGATGCCCGAAATATTGCGAGACGGGGATGTACGCCACAAACGCCTGCGCCAGCGCGCCTTCGCTCCATGTCGCCAGATCCACAGGGGCATTAAAGGTTGTATCGTCCACGCGAGTCGCTTTGGACACGCGCCCCTGCGTGCGCACATACAGGTCGCCGTTAGGCGCGAAAGCGTAGTCGCGTGTAGAGGTCTGCCCACCTATGGGACCCGCATTCCCTGCATTAGAGCCGTCGGTCAGGCTGAAGCGGCGCACGATTGTCGAGTTGAACACACCTACTGCAAGTGTTGCGCCGCCGCCTGCACCCGGGTCAATATCGATAGTGTCGTAGCGGCTTGCGCCTGCGTCGCTCAGCGAGAGGTTGCCGTCGCCAGACCAGGAAGTGTCCAGGTTGCCGCTCAGGTCGTAGCGGCGGATGCCCGTGTTCGTGGCGGTACCGTCGCCCAGCCCTGCGCCCCAGTAGAGCGCGTTATTGTAATACACAAGGCGCGTGTCGCGTGAACCACCTGCCTGCGTCAAATCCACACGCCAATCAAAAGTGTTCCAGTCTCCGCTGGGGGTGCTGAGCAGCGTGTTCAGGCTCCCCAGGCGCACCAGCGAGACGGTTTGCGTGCCAGAACCGCTATGCCATGTACTCACATACAGATTGGTTCCATCAAACGCCACATCTCCAGCCGCCTGTCCACTTGGGAACAGGGGCACGAGGTTGAAGCTGCGGCGGTGCAGTATCTGCGCGTTCGCGAGCATCGAAACGCCCGCCGTCAGGAAAGCCACCATCGCAACGCGCTGCATCGTTAGTGTTCCTCTCATATCGGTTCGAACCTCCTCGTTGGGAAGATATGCCCTGCAGGGCTATCCCACCTATTATAGACTCGAAAACCGCCCAATTGCGGACAGTCCGACCTGCTAAAAATACGGGATTTGCGCAAAACCCTGTATCTATGGGGTTATAAGACCGCAGGCGCCAGTTTTACGGGAGAAGCAGGTTCTGGGGGGGTGTGATCGTGTGTGTCGCTATCAGAAGCGCTTCATGGCTTTTAGCAGCGGCACGGCGATGGAGGCTTGAGTTGATGCGAGTGGGTTCAGAGGCTGTCCCAGTCTGGCTCTTCGCGGGGGATGAGTTTTGCCGCCTGGCGGGCGCGTTTCAGTTCGGCGCGTTCATAGCTGTCCAGTTCGCCTGCCATCTGGTAGGCTTCCTTCGCCAGCTCCTCCTGATTCAGCAGGTGATAGATATCGCCCAGCAGGGAAAGATACAGCGGGCGGTTCGGATGGAGACGCAGAGCGGTCTCGATGGAACGGAGCGCCTGCTCGTATTGTTCGTTCTGGATACACAGCAGCCCATAGCGAAAGTGGTAATAGTCGTCTTCGGGGTTGAGCAGGGTCGCCATCTCCATTTCCTGCATCGCCTCTTCGATTTCGCCTACCTGTTCCAGCAGGTCGGCGAGCCAGAAGCGGTAGAAGCCGTTGCTGGGTTCGTGGTTCACTGCGCGGCGCCCTGCTTCCACCGCCTGCGGATATTTCTGGCTCAGCGCCAGCACTTCAGCGTACTTGAACTGTACGAAGGCGTTATCGGCGCCGAACTCTATCGCCCGTCGGAAGTGGGCAATCGCGGCGTCGTAGCGTCCAAATCGGCGGTAAATTTCGCCCAGCGCGAAGTAGGGTTCAGGGTCGCGAGGGTTGAGACGCATCGCCCGCTGGTAGTATGCCAGCGCGCGGGCGGGCTGGTCGGCATAAGCGTAGGCGTCGCCCAGATGCATATAGTGCGCCGCGTTGTTGCCATCCATCTCAATAGCGCGGCGGTAGTAGTGGAACGCCTCTTCATAGCGCCCCAGCCGCATCAGCTGGTCGCCACGGCGGCGCGCCTCCTCCGCCGACTGCGGCTCCGGCAACACCGCCTCTGAAGAGTCCCCTGCTTCCGGCTCAGGCGTTTTCGGAATGAACGAGAAAGGCTCCTCCATCGCTGGAGGTATTATACCTCAGCGGGCGGAGCTGCTTCTCCTGCTTTTGAGACCCTCCACACCCCTTGACTTTCGCGACGCGGCTCAGGTAAAATTTAGCCACGCTAAACATCAAGGAGGTCTACCGTGAACGAGAAGAAGCCATTGCTGGAAGTGCGAAATCTGTGGGTGAAACTGCCCGATGAGGAAGAGTTCATCCTGCGTGGGTTTGAGCTGACCGTCCACGCGGGTGAGGTGCATGCCCTGATGGGACCGAACGGCTCCGGGAAGTCCACGCTGGCGAAAGTGCTGGCGGGGCATCCGGGCTACGAGGTTACCGAAGGCGAAGTGTTGTTTAATGGCGAAAACCTGCTGGAGATGGAACCCGATGAGCGTGCGCGTGCGGGACTGTTTCTGGCGTTCCAGTACCCGATGGAAGTGCCTGGCGTCACGATTGCCAACTTCCTGCGGCTGGCGTATCAGCGCCGATTCAATAAGGAAGTCAAATACACGGAGTTCTATAAGATTCTGCTTCAGCACCTGAAGCGTCTGGAGATGGACGCTTCGTTTGCCGCGCGCCCTGTGAACGAGGGCTTTTCGGGCGGCGAGAAGAAGCGCTTCGAGATTGTGCAGATGTCGCTTTTGGAGCCGACGCTGGCAGTGCTGGATGAGACCGATTCGGGGCTGGACATTGACGCGCTGAAGGTTGTGGCGAACGGTGTGAACGCGATGCGCTCGCCCGAACGCGCTTTTCTGGTGATTACCCACTATCAGCGCATTCTGAACTACATCACGCCCGATTATGTGCATGTGATGGTGGATGGGCGTATTGTGCGCTCTGGCGACGCCCGCCTGGCGCTCGAACTCGAAGAGAAGGGCTACGACTGGGTGCGCAACGAGCTGGCAACAGCGGGCGCCTGAAACCGGGAGGTGAGCCAAAATGGCACAGCAAGACATTCTGCGTCTGGATGAGGACTATATCAGCAAGTACGGTTTCTATGACAATATCAAGCCTGTGTTTGAAACGGGCAAGGGTCTCAGCCGCCGTGTGGTGGAGGAAATCTCGTATCAGAAGAACGAGCCGAAGTGGATGCGCGATTTCCGCCTGCGCGCCTATGAGATTTTCCTCACCAAGCCCATGCCCAGCTGGGGACCCGACCTGTCGGGCTTGAACTTTGACGAAATTGTCTACTACATCAAGCCGACGGAGCGTCAGGGGCGCAGCTGGGACGAGGTGCCCGAAGAGATTAAGCGCACCTTTGATCGGCTGGGCATTCCTGAGTGGGAGCGTAAGTTCCTTGCGGGGGTTGGAGCTCAGTATGATAGCGAGGTCATCTACCATCGCCTGCGCGAAGACCTCGAGAAGCAGGGCGTGATTTTCGTGGACACCGACACCGCCGTGCGCGAGTATCCTGATCTTGTGCAGGAGTATTTCGGCACGGTGATTCCGCCTGACGATAACAAGTTCGCGGCGCTGAACTCGGCGGTGTGGTCGGGCGGTTCATTCGTGTATGTGCCGGCGGGCGTGCGTGTGGAGATTCCGCTTCAGGCGTACTTCCGAATCAACGCCAAGAACGCGGGTCAGTTCGAGCGCACGCTGATTATCGCCGAGGAAGGTGCGTTCGTTCACTATGTAGAAGGATGCTTGCCCGCGGGCGAGCAGGTCTGCACCGAATCGGGCTGGGTCAATATCGAGAGCATCAAGCCTGGCGATTTCGTGCTGGACGAAGCGGGGCGTCGTGTGAAGGTGCGCGCGGTGATGACCCGCCCCTATGCTGGTGAACTGATAGAGATTCGCCCTATCTCGCCCCATAACACTTTCCGCCTGACGCCAGAGCATCCCGTGCTGTGCGTGCGCCGCGAGCAGGTTCAACAGAAGCGTCGCCCCCGCAAGCCACACTGGAAAGCGGAAGTGGATACACGCCTGCTGATAGAAGCGCAGCCTGAATATGTGCCTGCGGGCGAGCTGCGGGAGGGCGACTTCATCGTATTCCCCAAGCCTGAACCTGTTGCTTATACAACGCCTTTCACGGCGGAACAGCTCCGCCTGCTGGGCTACTACCTCGCGGAAGGCTCAGCGTATGTCCACCGCAAGCTCAACACTCCCCTCGTAACCTTCACCGTGGGCGAGCAAGAGACCGAGGTCATTCAAGACCTCGTGCAGTTGATAGAGCATCTCACGGGCAAGCGAGCACAGGTAGTGCGCCAGCCCAAGCGCCACGCGGTGAACATCACAGCCTATTCCCGCGAGCTGATGGAGTTCTGTATTGAGCATGCGGGCAAGGGTGCCGCGACCAAGCGGCTCAGCGACGCCATCATGCGCCTGCCCGCGGAAGCGCTTCGCCCGCTGCTGGACGCCTACTTCGCGGGCGATGGCAACATCTGCTGGAAAGGCAATAGCGCGATGCATCGGATTATCACCGTTTCCGAGACGCTCGCCCGTCAGATTCAGATGCTGCTGGCGCGCTTGGGCATCTACGCGAGTATCGAACATCGGGCGGGCGGCGAGGACACGGTTCAGGGGCGACGCATCCGCCGACGCCAGCAGTATGTGGTGGTCTGGACACACAACCGTCGGATGGGCGAAGTGCGCGATGCAGGCGCTTACTTCCTCGTGCCTATCAAGCAGATTGAGCGCAAGCCGTATGAGGGCTTCGTGTTCAACCTGGATGTCGAGTCGCCGCATTCTTACCTCGTGCGCGGCTTTGCCACCCATAACTGCACCGCGCCTGTGTACGCCGAGTCTGCCCTGCACAGCGCGGTGGTGGAGATTATTGTCAAGCCCGGCGCGCGCGTGCGCTACACGACCATCCAGAACTGGTCCAAGGATGTGTATAACCTCGTGACCAAGCGCGCCGTCGCCTATCGCGATGCTGTGATGGAATGGGTGGATGGCAACATTGGGAGCCGCGTCACGATGAAGTACCCCTCTGTCTACCTGATGGAGCCGGGGGCGCGCGGGGAAATCCTCTCCGTCGCGTTCGCAGGCGATGGGCAGCATCAGGACACGGGCGGCAAGGTAATCCACGCCGCGCCGTTCACCAGCAGCCGCATCACCTCCAAGTCCATCTCCAAAGGCACGGGGCGCGCCTCTTACCGCGGGCTGGTGCAGGTGCTGGAAGGCGCCCACCACAGCAAGTGCAATGTGGAGTGCGACGCCCTCCTGCTCGATGAGGAAGCCAAGACCGACACCTACCCCTACATCGAGATTAACGAAAAAGAGGTCACGATTGGGCACGAGGCGCGCGTGAGCAAGGTCAGCGAGGAGCAGCTCTTCTACCTGCAATCGCGCGGGCTGAAGAAGGACGAGGCGCTCACGCTGATTGTGTCGGGCTTCATCGAGCCGCTCGCCAAGCAGTTGCCGATGGAGTACGCCGTTGAGCTGAACCGCCTGATTGAGCTGGAGATGGAGGGTTCGGTGGGCTAAGCGTGCGCTCTGCGGAGTCGCCCGTGCAAACGCGCGGGCGACTCTGATTTCAGAAGGAGGCTCTATGCTACCCGGATGGACTGGAGAGAAGGTAAAGCTGGTTCCGCTGGAAAAGGAGCGCCATCTGGAAAATGCCCTGCGCTGGCTCAACGACCCCGAAGTAACCCAGTGGACTCTGGGAGGCGACTTCCCTCTGACCCGATTGGCGGAAGAGGAATGGTTTGACCGCATGATGCGCCACCCCGACAGAGATGTCGCTTTCGCCATCGAGACTCTGGAGGACGAACACATCGGGTTCACCGGCATTCACCAGATTAGCTGGCGACATGGCACAGGTATCACAGGCACCCTGATTGGACGCAAAGACTACTGGGGGAAAGGTTACGGTACGGACGCCGTTCGGGTGCGCACACGCTATGCATTCGAGGTGCTGGGGTTGCGCATGTTGCTTTCTGAGGTGCTGGTCGAAAATCACGCATCGCTGAAAATGCTGTTGAAGGCAGGGTATCGCGAGGTGGGGCGTATCCCGCGCCGTTACTGGAAACGCGGCGCGTATCGGGATGTAATCCTGCTGGTATGCGAGCGGGATGGGGGCTAACCCTCGCAGGAACCCTCGCGCCCACGCCGAACAGAACCCTATGCTTCTTGAGGTTGTGGCGATGGGCGCACTGATGCAATCCGCACCAGCGACCTACAAAGTCGCACCGTTTCTTCAGGACCGCACGCATTTCTACACAACCGAACACGGCTTGCCTGACAATACGGTCTACGCAATTGCGGTGTCGGGCGAGTGGGTGTGGGCGGGCACGCCGAAGGGCTTGGCGCGCGCGCCGCTGAACAACCCCCAGCGCTGGGAGCGAGTCGGCGAAACCCCCGTGCGCTGGCTGGTTCCCGATGGACAGGGCACGGTCTTCTGGGCGAACCCGCAAATGCTGGGGCACTCCACGCGCGGCGTGCTGTGGCAGGGCGAGGGGGTTATCGGGATTGCTCCTGCACGGGGCGGCGGCGTGTGGGTGCTGACAGAAACGGCGCTCCACCACTGGCAGGAGGGCATCAAGCGCACGCTCGCCGCGCCCGAACGCCGCACATTCCGCTGGATGCACGAAGACACGCGCGGACGGCTCTACGCCTATGCCGAGGGCGAACTGGAGCGCCGATTCTACCGATGGCAGGACGGCGAGTGGCGAATTGTGCCCATTAAAGATAACCGTGGGCGGTTTTATGACGACTACTGGCTCTGCGCCACAAGTGATGCGGTGGGGCACCTGTGGATTGGCGGGCGTTCGGGGCTGATTCTCAACGACGGCGAGGGCTGGTATCTCTCGCGCGAGGTGTACGGCGAAGCGCCCGCCAACCCGATCGCGGAGCTGATACCCCCCTACGGGATGATTCGCTGTCTGGCGTTCGCCCCGAACGGCGACCTGTGGGCGGGCACGCCCGAAGGCGCATGCCGACTGCGCGACGGACGCTGGAGTTACTTCTGGGGCAAACGCTGGCTGCCCGATAACCGTGTGTATGCGATTGCCGTAGACTCCCAGAACCGCGCATGGATCGCCACTGAAGGCGGTGTCGCCTGCATCGAGTCGGTGCCGATGACCCTGCGCCAGAAAGCAGAACACTACGAAAAACTGATCGCTCTGCGCCACAACCGCAACGGCTTCGTGTTCAGCTGCGTATGGGAAGACCCCAGCAAGCCCGACGAGTGGAAAATCGAGGCGAGCGATAACGACGGGTTGTGGACTGCGCTCTACTGCGCCGCGCAGTGCTTCCAGTACGCCGCGACGAAAGACCCCAGCGCCCGCCAGCGCGCCCGCCAGTCGATGCAGGCGCTTCTCAAGCTGGAGGCGCTCACGGGCATTCCCGGTTTTCCAGCACGGAGCATCATTCACAAGAGCGAAACCCGCTACATCCAGTCGCTCGGCGAGTGGCACGAATCGCCCGTAGACCCCAACTACATCTGGAAAGGCGACACCAGCTCCGATGAACTGGACGGGCACTACTTCATCTGGGCGATTTACTACGACCTTGTGGCAGACGAGGCAGAAAAAGAGGCGATTCGGGGCGTGGTGCGCCGCGTGACCGACCACCTGATGCAAAACAACTGGCGCCTGATTGACAAAGACGGCAAACCCACGCGCTGGGCGATCTTCAACCCTGAGGCGATTAACGACGACCCCATATGGGAAGAGGAGCGCGGGCTGAACGCGCTCTCCATCCTCTCGCATCTCAAAGTTGCCTACCACATCACAGGCGACGCGAAGTATCAGCAAGCCTACGAGTCGCTGATTCAGAAGCACCACTACCTGATTAACGCAATTATCCAGAAGATGCTCGCGCCGTTTGAAATCAATCACTCCGATGATGAGCTGGCGTTTCTGTGCTATTACCCGTTCCTGCTGTACGAGCAGGACCCGACCTATCGGCGCATGTGGCTGATGAGTTTAGAGCGCAGCTGGCAGATTGAGCGCCCCGAACGCAGTCCGCTGTTCAACTTTATTTATGGCGCGATTACGGGCAAGCCGTGCGATGTGGAAAACGCGGTGCGAACCCTGCAGGAGTGGCCCCTTGACCTGCGCAACTGGGAGTGCCGCAACAGCCATCGGCTGGACATCACGCTGGACACCCGCAAGGGACGCTTCGGGGAGTGGCAGTCGGTAGAGGTGTTGCCCTACAGTGAACGCCCTGTCATGCGCTGGAACGGCAACCCCTACCGGCTGGACGGGGGAGACCCGCTGGGCAGAGAAGAAGACGATGGCACGGCGTTCCTGCTCCCCTACTGGATGGGGATTTATCACAGGCTTATTCAGGAGGAGTAGAGGCAACACCTTATGTCCGAACATCAGTGGCTACTGCTGTTGAGCCTGTTGCCTGATGTGGGGCGTAAGACGATGCGCCATGTGCTGGAGCGTCAGCAGGTGCATCGGCTCAGCCCGCGCGAGGTGCTGGAAATTCCCGTAGAGCTCCTCGCGGAGGAGTATCGCCTGCCGTCGCGAGCCATTCATGCGCTCAAAGCGGAGCTGCCCCGCTGGCTGGAGCAGACCGAGCAGCTGGAGGCGCACCTCACGCGCTGTGGCGTACGCTGGATTAGCTTTCAGCACGCCATCTACCCGAATGCGCTGGAAGCGATGGACGACCCGCCCGCAATCCTGTTCGCTTACGGCAACTGGGAACTGTTGAACCAGCCCACTTTTGCGTTGCTGGCGTCCCACACGGTGTCAAAGCAGGGATTGGCGGTGCTGGAGTCGCTTGCGCAGGGGTTTCTGGAGCAGGGCTGGGTGCCGATTGCGAGCGTGAATCAGCCCGCCTATCAGCGGCTGGCGCTGTGCGCGGCGCGGGAAGGAGCGCCACTGATTCTGGTGCTGGATCGGGGCTTGTTGCAGGCGTTCGGAGAGGACTTGCGTCGGGAGCCTGTGGCGCTGGCGCGAATCTGGCAGGCGGAGTTTGACCCCCAGCGGGCGCTGGCGCTCAGCCCGTTCCGCCCACACGATGGCTGGGTGAACGCCAACGGCAGGTATCGCGACCGCCTGATTGCCTACCTCGCCGACTGCCCCGTAATCGTGGAGGCGCGGGCAGGCGGCTTTATGCAAACGCTGGGGATGGAGCTGCTCCAGAAGGGGCGTCCTCTTGCTGTCTACGCAGGCAATCTGGAGCGCTCTCCTGCCCATCAAGCCCTGATAGAGGCAGGGGCGCGCCCCCTTTGCGCCGACGCGCCCTTTGCGTAGCCCCCTACGCCTCCTCCTGCAGGTTTACGGGAAGCAGGAACTCGCGCGTAACAGGCAGACCGCACTCCCGCTCGGTACAGGGTTGATAGACAACCCGCACTCGAAGGTAGCCCTCGCCCAGCTCCTCTTCGTTGGTGACGCTCACGGGGATTAACGCGGCGGCGCGCTCGGTGTAGATGGCGACCTCCTCGCCGCCCAGCGAGACCACCTGCGGCTGAAGCCAGATGGGCGCCCCAAACGCCAGCGGCAAATCGCTGGAGACCTCCACCTGTGTCGGCACTCGATTCGGCGCAGGCTCAGGCGAGTTGATGTGCCAGCCCTCTTCTATCTCAAACACCACCACCAGCCCTTCAGGCTGCGGCACCAGATAGACGCGCACAGGACCCTCCTGCTCCGCCTCTTCGGGTTCCACAGGGACGGGCATGCGGAGGTCGGGTTTGGGCATCGTGAAGCCTTCCAGCATGAGGTAGCCCATCAGCAGGCTGCTGCCCACATAGGGGTTCTGTTCCAGCAGTTTCCAGAAGGCGTTCAGCGTCTCGCCAGCGAGGGTGGAATAGTCTCGGTCGGGATTCGCCCCCAGCAGGGAGACGGTGTTGCCCAAAAGCGCCAGAAGCTGGCACGCGGCGCCATTCCCCGAAGGGGTCGCCCGATCCTGAAACGACTTGACAGGCACGATCAGCCAGTCGTGCTGGGCGTGGGTGTCGTAAAAGCCGCCCAGCTCAGCGTCGTGGAAGCGGTCAATCATCGCATCGGCGAGGGTCTGAGCGCGCTCCTGCCATTTGAGGTCGCCTGTGGCTTCGTAGAGGTTCATCAGCGCCAGTCCCAGCAGGGCGTAATCGCTCAGGTAGCCAGGGGTATAGGCGCGCCCGTCGCGGTAGCAGTGCATTAGCCCGCCGTCGCCCTGATAGATCTGGCTCCAGAGGAACTCGGCGGTCTGCTCGGCGACTTCCAGATATTCGGGCGCGTTCAGCGGCTCGCTGGCGAAGGCGAACGCGCTAATGGCTAAAGCGTTCCAGTCGGTCAGCACCTTATCGTCGCGGGCGGGCGCCTGACGCTGGCGGCGCGCCTCCAGCAGTTTCGCACGCATCGGCGCGATGCGCTGCTGGAGTGTGTCGGCGTCCATGCCCAGCTTCTGGGCAATCTCCTGCCAGTTGCCCGTCATCGCCAGTACATTCCTGCCCGTGAGTCGCTGGGTGGCTTCTTCGCGATAGTTGCCTTCGGGCTGAACCCCATAGACGGCGCAGAAGAGCGGCGCGTCCTCCTCGCCCAGTATCTGATAGATTTCGCGCTCGGTCCAGGTGTAGTAGTAGCCCTCGCCTTCGGGGGTGTCGGCGTCCAGCGCGCTGGCGAAGCCGCCTTCGGGCAGGCGCATCTCGGTGAGCATCCAGTCAAAAGTACGGCGCGCTACCTCGGCGTAGGTGGAATCGCCCGTGAGCCGATACGCCTGCGCATAAGCTTGCGCCAGCTGGGCGTTATCGTAAAGCATCTTCTCAAAGTGGGGCAGGAACCAGCGGGCGTCGGTCGCGTAGCGGTGGAAGCCTCCTGCGAGGTGGTCAAACACGCCGCCCTGTGCCATAAAGTTGAGCGTGGTGAGCGCCATCAGCCCCAGCTCTTCGTCGTCCCACAGCGCCGCCAGCGAGAGCATCAGCGGCAGGGCAGTGCTGGGCGGGAACTTGGGCGCGCCCCCAAAGCCGCCATACTGGGGGTCAAACAGACTGATCAGCTGCGCCTTGTACGCGCGAAAGATTTCGGGCGAGCGCTCGCCGCGCAGCTCCTTATGGCGCAGAGTCACCACCTGCTCCAGAGCCTCTTTAATCTGCTGGGCGCCTGTCAGCACCTGTTCGCGGCTCTGCTGCCACACAATTGCAATCCGCTGAAGCAGGTCAGCGAACGCCTGCGGAGGGTAGTAGGTGCCCCCATAGAAGGGCGTGCCATCGGGCGTGAGGAACACCGAAAGCGGCCAGCCTGCGCGCCCCGTCATCAGCTGCACCGCCGTGATGTAAATCTCGTCCACATCGGGGCGCTCCTCGCGATCCACCTTCACGGGCACATAATAGCGGTTCAGAATCTCCGCAATCTGAGGGTGTTCAAACGACTCGTGCGCCATCACATGGCACCAGTGGCAGGTGGAATAGCCAATCGAGAGGAAAATCGGCTTGTCTTCCATCCGCGCGGTCAGAAACGCCTCCGCCCCCCACGGATACCACTCCACAGGGTTATACGCATGCTGGAGCAGATAGGGACTGCGCTCGTTGATTAATCGGTTCGGTTTTCGAATTAGCATCCAACTCGTGCCTCCGCAGGGGAGTATACCTGATGGCAATCGCTCTGGCAGGAACCCCCACCCCCTGCGGCGTATTCGATGTTCTCGCTATGGAGCCTCACACCGCATCGTGGAAGATTTCGCTTCACGGAGGACACAGCGCCGATTTCTGTGAACACGCCGAGAGCCGCCTGCGCGAGATGCTGGACGCCGCCGTGCAGGCGGGCTATGTTGTGTTCGGCGTTTCAGAACATATGCCGCGCCACAAGCCCCAGTACCTCTACAACGGCGAAGTGGAGAAGGGGTGGACTGTAGAAACCCTCCAGCAACTTTTTGACGAATACGCCCGCACCATCCGCCCCCTTGCGGAAGAGTATGCCGACAGACTTACTGTGTTGTGTGGATTCGAAACCGAAGTGGTGCCGCCCGATTCGTATGCCGAGTGGGTTGCCCGCTATCGCCAGACCTACGGCTTTGACTACTGCGTCGGCTCGGTTCACCACCTCGAGGAAGTGGATATGAGCAGCGAGTCGCTGGGTGTGTTTCGGCAGCTGGTGGAGGGCTATGGGGGCATGGAGGCGGCGGCAATCGCCTACTATCGCAAAGTGGCGGAGATGGTGCAGAAGATTCGCCCCGAAGTGGTGGCGCATTTAGACCTGATTCGGCTCGCGGCGCATCGGCTGGGCTTTGTGGAGCAGGTCGCCACGCCTGCCGTTCAGCGCGAGGTGGAGCGCGCGCTGGAGGTGATTCGCGAGGTGGGGAGCCTCGTGGAAATCAACACGGCAGGCTGGCGCAAAGGCTTGCCCACGCCCTACCCCGACTCGTGGATTGTGGCGATGGGCGCGCGGATGGGGATTCCCTTCTGCATCGGCGACGATAGCCACAACACGCGCCAGGTGGGGTTCGGGCTGGAAGAGGCGCGCGCCTACCTGCTTCAAAACGGCGTTCGGGAGGTGCATTTCCTCACGCGCCGCGCGGGGCAGATTGTGCGTGCGAGCGCACCGCTGGAGTGAAGTGATGCTCGCCAGAGAGACTTTCGGCGTCTTACCCGACGGGCGCGAGGTGGAGGCGTTTATCCTCGCCAGCCCGAATCTGCGCGTGCGCCTGATGACGCTGGGCGCGTCGCTCATCTCGGTGCAGGCGCCCGACCGAAACGGCGCATGGGGCGAGCTCACGCTGGGGCACGACACGCTGGAAGGCTACCTCACGGCGAACCCCTACTTCGGCTCTGTCGTGGGGCGATATGCGAACCGCATCGCGAACGCCCGCTTCACCCTCGACGGCACAACTTACACCCTCCCTGCGAACGACGGACGCCACCATCTGCATGGGGGACCGAACGGCTTCGCGTGGCGGCTCTGGCACGCCGAAGTGCGCGGCGCGAACGCCGTTGCCTTCAGCCTCTTCAGCCCCGACGGCGACGAGGGCTACCCTGGCAATCTGGTGGTGAATGTGGTGTATACCCTGCGCGACGCCACCCTGCAAATAGACTACTGGGCGCTCACCGACCGCCCCACGATTGTGAACCTCACCAATCACGCCTACTTCAACCTGCGCGGGGCGGGCGATGTGCTGGGGCATCGGTTCCAGACGCCTGCCGATGCGTTTCTGCCTGTTGATTCCGAGTTAATCCCTACAGGTGAGGTGCGCTCGGTGGCGGGCACGCCGTTTGACTTCCGCCGCACCCGACCGATTGGCGCGGGCATTCAGGCGCCCGATGAGCAAATTCAGCGGGCAGGGGGCTATGACCACACTTTTCTGCTCCGCAAGGGCTGGGGACGCCTGCGCCGCGCCTGCAAAATCACCGAACCCGAAAGTGGGCGCACCCTGGAAGTGCGGACCACCCTGCCCGGCTTCCAGTTTTACACGGGCAACTTTCTGGACGGCTCCATTCGTGGGCGTTCCGGGCACGCCTACACGCGCTGGAGCGGCTTCTGCATCGAAACCCACTACCCGCCCGATGCGCCCAATCAGCTCCACTTCCCTTCGCCTGTGCTACGCCCGGGCGTCCCCTTCCACGCCACAACCCTTTTCCGATTCGGGCGCGTTTAGACCTTGCCCATCACGCTTTTCAGGTAGTCCAGACACGCCTGAATATCGGGGATGGGGTCTTTGGGGTTCTCCTCGTACTCCAGCGCGAGGCAATATTTGAAGTCAATCTGCTTGAGCGCCCGCAGGAATCCGACGGTATCCAGATCGCCCTTGCCCAGCACCGTGAACTGTGTGCGGTTTTTGACATCCTTCAGGTGAACGCCGTACACGCGCTTGCCGAAGCGGCGCACCGCCTCTACGGGGTCTTCGCCAGAGCGCAGGTAGTGCCCCGTGTCGATGCACGCGCCAATCCAGTCGGGCTGACCGCGCATCGCCTCTGCCACCGAGCGAATGGTGTCGTAGCGCGTGTTGGGTCCGTGATTGTGAATCGCAATCGGGATGCGGAACTCTTCACAGAGCCGGGCGAGGTAGCGGAAGCTTTCTGGCTCCGGGTCGGCGGTGATGACTTTGATGCCCATCGCCTTTGCGAACTCGAAGACGCCACGCGCCGCCTTCTCATCGGCGCCGAACCCCACAACGCCGTAGGCGACCACCTGAGTCTGCGTGCGCGCGACCATCTCCTTCATACTCGCCCACTGCTCGCGCGGGGCGAAGTAGGGGAAATGCATCGGGAACGCCTCCACCCACTCCAGCCCCAGCTGGCGCGTGCGCTTCAGCGCCTCCTCAAAGCCGAAACCCCGCAACGAGTAGCTCTGAATCCCCATCTGAAACGGATGATACGGGTCCTTCGCCTGCTGCCGTCGTCGGAACATAAACGCTTTGATTCGTCGGTTCTACAGGGTTCCCTGCACGGTACGATTTTTGGAACAGGAACGGAGGGTATCCCTGTGTAGCAGCATTTAGAGCAGACTCCTGAGAGTGTTCGAAAAATCACCGCTGAACAGGACGGGTGAACCCGTTCCTATTAGACAAAGCCAGCCCTCGCTGGCTCCCACAGCAGGGGCATCCTGCCCCTGTCCGCGCGCAGGATGCGCGTGCTACTGGAGCCGACGCAGGTCGGCTTCGTCTTATAGGAACGGCTTCAGCCGTCAAGGAGAGAGGCGATTTTTTCGAACACCCTCACTTGGACTTGACATGCAGAGAAAAGGTGTGCCATAATGTAAGCGATGACAAAGCTACAGCAGCGCTCTGGGTGGACGCTGAAGCGAGTGATGGTGTTGGGGCTGATAGCAAGCCTCTACGGGGTCTTGCTCGTATGGCTCTGGTCGCTGCCCGAAGTGCGTCTCTACTCGCCGTTCTGGCTCCGCTGGGGTAGCAAACCTTCCACTGTGTCTATTCAAGAGGCGGGTTGTCAGCAGGAAGGGGGCGTGCTTTCGGAAGAGTCAGTGAAAGCAGCGCTTCAGCGCAACAAGGAGCTTCTCTTGGGGAAGGAGGCGCAGCGGTGATGGTGAGCAGGGGCTGGAGTTTGAAAGAGTTGTTGATTGCAGTGGCGATTATGGTAGCGCTGGTGGCGCTGCTTTTGCCGATAGGGCTTCGGGTGCGGACGGCGGTGAAACGGGCGGATTGTAAGACCCGAATAGCGACGCTGGGTGCCTGGTTGGTTCAGGAGTATAGCCGGACAGGTTCGCTACCCATCACGGAGGAGGAGTTTGAGGCGCTCGCCAGGCGGGCAGGGGTTGAACCCAGATGTCCCTTCAATGGGGAGCCGTACCAATACTATGCCGCCTTCATGGCTCCTTATGGTGCAGATGGCACCCCCTTGCCTGACACCCATCAGCTACGCCGTGAGTGGAAGGTGTTTATCACTAACCTCCTGAAAAGCCATCGATATCATCCAATGCTACAGTGTGAGCATTGTTATGACCCGAAGCTGAGCGGCAAGGTGGTGGAACATGGATGGAGTGGAAGGTACCGATACCCAATATTTTCCAACGAGGTCAAGATAAAGGATCGCCGCTTTCTTGGTGTGAACTTTTATGGATGTGTAGGTTATTATAATGATGTCTTGTTGCTCCAGATTATTACTCTTGAATGGACTTGTCGCTCCGGTTACAACCCTGGCGCGAGTCGGGGCGGCAGGCTGTCGACACGCGAAGAAGTAAACGAATTAGAGCGAGCAATTCAGCAAGGAGGTGGTTCAGGATGCTGGTAAAACGGTGGACAACAGTGGTTATTGGCGCACTCTCGTTGACGGCTCTGCTTACTTGGGCAGACGCGTGTTAGATACCAAAATACAGCTGTCCCCGGAACTTGATGGGTAGTCAGCGAGATTGCGGCGGCGGTCGGATTTGTAGATGGGTGGAGAGAGACAGGCGAACCGTGTCTGAGAACTACTGTAGGGGTAGGAACGATAGATACCGCAACCACAATCCAGGTGCATACTGGACGCGAAAAAGATAGGTGCTACAGGGACGGACTGTCAGGGGCAACCATGTAGGAAAGCGGAACGGGTTCACCGACTCTGATCCATTGCCACTCGTTCTGGCTCCCTCCAAGAAGGGTACAATCCTATAGCGACTATGAAAACCGCGCGTTTGAACTCGCTTACGGAACGGAATCTGTTATCGGAAGAGCATGTTGCGAGAACGGTCTGGAGTCTGGCGTTGCCCACGATGATTGCCTCCATTGTGCAGAGCGCCAACAGTTTTCTGGATCGGATTTTTGTAGGGCGTTTGGGGGCGGAGGCGCTGGCGGCGGTGGGCGTGGGCGGTCAGATGGTGTTTCTGACGATGGCGCTGGCGATGGCGGTCTCCACAGGCGCCACGGCGATTGTGGCGCGGATGGTGGGCGCTAACGACCGGGCGCAGTTGCGCGAAGCGGCGCGCCAGGCACTGGGAATTGCGATTGTGCTGGGCGGGCTGTTGACCGTTCTGGGCTACCTGCTGCTGCCGTTTCTGCTGGACTGGTATCGCCTGAACGAGCGGGCGAACCGTCTGGCACATGAGTTTCTGGGCTGGGCGCTGCTGGGCGTCCCCGGCACATTTTTGCTGATGGGGCTGAGCGGCACTTTTCGCGGGCTGGGCGACACGCGCTCCCCGATGATTGCGAGCATTGGCGCAACACTGGCGCACATCCTCGGCGACTGGCTGCTGATTTTCGGCAATCTCGGCTTCCCGAAGCTGGGCATTCAGGGCGCTGGAATCGCGATGGCGCTCTCCACATGGGTAGGCGCAGGCATCTTGTGGGTCCAGCAGTGGGTGCGTTCTGAGCGCGAGCTGGCAATCCCTGCGTTTCCCATTCGGGCGTGGTGGGTGCGAATCATGCGCATCGGGTTGCCTGCTTCAGCGCGAACCTTCATCTATTCCACCAGCTCGGTGATGTTCACGGGAATCCTCTCGGCGACGGCGGCGGGCACGGCGGCAGTGGCTGCCCTGCCGATTGGGCTGACCGCCGAATCGATCGCGTTTATGCCTGGCTTCGCGTTTGCGATTGCCGCCTCGGCGCTGGTGGGGCAGGCGCTGGGCGCGAAAAACGAGCGGCTGGCGGAGCGATTCGGCTGGGCATCCGCATGGCAAGCCTGCGCTGTGATGACCACGATGGCAATCGTGTTCTTCGTGTTCGCCGAGTATTTCGCACGCCTGTTCACCAGCGACCCGAAGGTGATTGAGCTGGCGGTCGCGTACCTGCGAATCAACGCGCTCACCGAGCCGCTGCTGGCGTTCGGGATGGTACTGGCGGGCGCGTTGCAGGGCGCAGGCGACTCGCTGAAGGCGATGCTGGCGACCTTCGTCACCCAGTGGGTGGTGCGCATCCCGCTGGCGTATCTGATGGCGTTCTGGCTTGGCTGGGACGCTTACGGTGCGTGGGGCGCGATGGCGCTCAGCTCGGGCTTCAGCGGGCTGCTGATGATGTACCTCTTCAGGCGCGGCGGCTGGAAGAAAGTGCGGGTCTGATTCGGGTATCATGAGGGGCGAGGTTAGACGATGGGAACCGCATATACACCGGGTTTGACCGTCAGCGCGAACACGATTGTGCTGAAAACGCGACGGCTCCCCATCAAAGGCGAGGTGCTGGTGAACGAAGGCGACACGGTGGAACCCGATACGGTGGTGGCGCGCGCGCTTTTGCCAGGCATTCTGCAAACTGTGCGCGCCGCGCAACTGCTGGGGATTGAACCCAAACAGCTGCCCGATGTCGTCAAAGTCAAAGAGGGCGATGCCGTAGAAAAAGACCAGATTCTGGCAGAGACCAAAGGCTTCTTCGGGCTGTTCAAAGGAGTCTGCAAAGCGCCTGTCAAGGGCACGGTGGAGTTCATCTCGCCCGTAACAGGGCATATCGGCGTGCGCGAGCCGCCGACCGTCATCGATGTCCGCGCCTATGTGCAGGGGCGCGTGGTCAAAGTGCTGCCGCAGGAAGGCGCCGTGATTGAAACGCAGGGCGCGTTCATTCAGGGCATTTTTGGCGTGGGCGGCGAGCGACGCGGTGAACTCAAAGTGATGGTGCAAAGCCCCGACGAGGTGCTGACCGCACGCCACATCACCAACGATGTGAAAGGCAAGGTTCTGGTGGGCGGCGCGGCGGTGGAAAAAGACGCCTTCCTCAAAGCAGGCGAACTGGGCGCCGTGGGAATCGTGGTCGGCGGAATCCGCGACACCGACCTGATTGAATATCTGGGCTACGATATTGGTGTCGCCATCACGGGCACGGAAGACATCCCGCTCACAATTATCCTCACGGAGGGCTTCGGCACCATCCGTATGGCGAACCGCACCTTCCGACTGCTCCAGTCGCTGGAGGGCAAACTCGCTTCCATCAACGGCGCGACCCAGATTCGCGCAGGCGTGATCCGCCCCGAAATCATTGTGCCGATTCAGGACCCCTCGCAACTGCCCGAAACGCCTCCGACCGCCGAAACCCAGCAGCTGGAGATTGGCGCGCCCATCCGAATCATTCGGGAACCCTATTTCGGCAAGCTGGGGCGCGTGGTGGAACTGCCGCCTGAACTGGTGGAAATTGAATCGGGCACGCACGCGCGCGTCCTCAAGGCGGAACTGGAAGACGGCTCGGTGGTGGTTGTGCCCCGCGCCAATGTGGAGATTATTGCGGAGGGATAGCGATGGCATCGCCCAGCCGAACCCAGAGCCACGCGGAGCCAGACGCGGCGCGTGAGACGACTTTCAGCGCCCGCGTGCTGGTCGTGGAAGACGACCCCATCCTGCGGGAGACCCTGACCTACAACCTCCAGCGCGAGCGGATGCAGGTGCTGTGCGCCGAAAACGCCGAGGAAGCCATCCGCATGTTTCAGCAGCAGAACCCGGACCTCGTGGTGCTGGATGTGATGCTTCCCGGACGCAGCGGCTTCGAGCTTTGCCGACTGATTCGGGAACACAGCCAGACGCCGATTTTGTTTTTGACCGCGCGCACCTCGGAGGAAGACAAACTGCGCGGCTTCGACCTGGGCGCCGACGACTATCTGGTCAAACCCTTCAGCATGGTGGAGCTGATTGCCCGCATCCGCTCGCTGTTGCGTCGCACCCAACCTGCGACGCCCACCATCCTGCGCTTTGGGGATGTGGAGATTGACCTCAAGGCGCATCGGGTCTTCAAAGGGGGCGAGCCACTCACCCTCACGCCGAAAGAGTATGCCTTGCTGGTGCTGCTGGTGCGCAATCCCGGCAAAGTTTTCACCCGCGACCAGCTGCTGGACAACATCTGGGGGGTGGACACCTATGTTAGCCCGCGCACGGTGGATGTGCATATCCGCTGGCTCCGCAGCAAGATTGAACCCGACCCCGACCACCCGCGCTACATCCAGACCGTGCGCGGCGTGGGCTACCGGTTTGAGGGGTGAGGTATCCTATAACAGGTCAGCGCCCTAATAGCGGAGGCAAACTCTATGCGACAGGTCATTATGCGAGGTGTGGTGGAAGCGTATCGTCATCCCCCGGCTATCCGACGGCTCCAGGTGAGTAACTTCAAAAGCTTCAAAGAGTTGCGGGTGGATGACATGCCCCGTTTCGGTGTGCTGATTGGGGCAAATGCCTCTGGTAAGTCCAACTTTGTGTAGATTTTTGAGTTCCTGCGCGACCTTGCCCAGCAGGGGCTGGAAAACGCTATCTCGCTTCAGGGGGGTATCGAGTACCTGCGGAATATTCACCTCGGCGCCCGCGAACCCCTGAGAATACAGGTAGTTCTGGAGACGAATCTGGTGCCCATCATCGTGCGAGCCGCCCGTGAATATATCCGCATCCCCGTCATGGCTTATGAGTTTCGCATGGAGTTCGCCAGGCGGGGAATGCGCTACAAAACAGTGCATGAAGCGATAGAATACTCCTACCAGATTTTAAGAGCTACCAGCGACGAGCCGAATCCCGAAGCTGATGAACATGTGCAAAGTGGCTCAGTGCTGATACGGCAAACCAACGGGAGAGTGGAATATAACATCGGCAGCTTGCCCGAGGAGTTTCACGGGCTATTCTGGTTCCGCCGGGGGCTGAAACCGCGTATGCCACGGGGCGAACTGCTTATTCAAATCCCCTTCCTGCCCGTTCTGCGGTGGTTCTATGGGGATGTGGGAATCTACGATTTTGACCCCAAGCTGCCGAAGCGTGCGATGCCCATCACGGGCAAAAGCGAATTGGAGCGCGACGGGAGCAATCTGGCAATCGTGCTGAACCGCATCGCGGAGAACCCTGCTCACAAAGAGCGGCTACTCAAATTCGTGCGGAGCGTTCTGCCATTTGTAGAGGACATACGGGCGGAGCGATTTGCCGACAAATCAGTCATCTTTTCCCTGCGGGAGATGTATCACAAAAAGCGGTTTCTGCCAGCTTCCATGATTTCGGACGGCACTGTGGGTGTTCTGGCGATGATTATCGCACTTTACCTCGAAAGCAACTCTCTGGTGATTTTTGAGGAGCCAGAGCGCAACATTCACCCCTCCTTGCTGGCGCATGTTGTAGCGATGATGAAAGACGCCTCTGAACACAAGCAGGTGCTGGTGACGACTCACAATCCAGAGTTCGTGAAACACGCAGGAGTAGAGCATCTGCTGCTAATCTCGCGCGACTCCGAAGGGTTCTCCGTCATCACCCGCCCTGCCGAGCGCGAAGATGTGCGTATTTTCCTTGAAAATGAGATTGGGATTGAGGATATCTATGTGCAGAATCTACTTGGAGCGTGAAGATGGGGAGTTCGCGCTTCACACTGATAGTGGAAGGTGTAGACGACGAGCTATTCTGTATTCGCCTGCTTGCGAGGGGATCTATGCCCGTCGCGATTGTGGAGAAATAATCACCAGTTGAGAGGTCGTTCCCCCTTGACAAAGGCTTTGAAGATGGGGTATCATATCGGCAAGTACCGATATGATGGCAAAAACCCTGGCTCGGACAGAGCAATTACTGAAGGCGTTGAGCGACGCTAATCGGTTGCGCATTCTACTGGCGCTGCAGCAGGGCGAATGGTGCGTCTGTGAACTGAGCTATGCCCTGGAACTCGCACAGTCCACCCTTTCCACGCACCTGCAAGCTCTGCGTCAGGCAGAGCTGGTTGCCACGCGCCGACAGGGCAAATGGATTTACTATCGGCTCCATCCCGATATTCCCTCTGTATTACACCTGCTCCTGACAGCCCTGAAGCGCGAGCTGGAGGGTGAGCCGCGAGTGGTGCGCGATTCTGCACGCCTTCAGCACTGCCTGCAAGTGCGTCAGGGAGGGTGCTGTGTGATGGGTTTCCGATTTGCCCCAATCCGAAAAGAAGGAGGTGATGGCTCATGCGACGCTACCGAGAGCTGAACCCGGCGGTCATGGGCACTCAGTGCTGCCCATGCCCCGACTGCTGCCCATGCCCATGCTGCGAAGACTGCTGCGGCAAGAAGTAGTCGGGTGAACAACCCCTGAAGGCGCAGGGGCTTTTTCAGCCCCTGCGCCTTAATGATTTCTCTCTCCCAGAGCGCGTAGAAAGACGAAGTAAAGTATAATTTTACATGGAGGCGATTTCTTATGCGCCTTAAAAACGCTGTGCCTCGTGTGTTCTGGACGGCAAGTGTGATAGGGGTGAGTTCAGTCGTGCTTGCCCAGCCGCAGGGACAGTTTCGTGGCTTGGGCTTTTTACCCGGCGATACTGCCAGTGCCGCTACCGCTGTGTCGGATCGTATGACAGTGGTGGGGCACGGCAACCGACTCGGTTTTCTATGGCGCCCCAACACGGGGTTGCAGGCGCTTGATTTTCCGGGCGCTACCGCCACAATTGCCCATGATGTCAGCGCGAATGATGTGGTTGTAGGGCAGGCGGTTTTTGGTTCGCAGATGCGCGCCTGCTCCTGGGATGAGGAGGGCGCCCACATCCTTGTCAATCGTCAAAGCGCGGCGATGGGGATCAGCATAGACGGGCAAACGATTGTCGGCTGGGCAGAACATCCCATCAGCTATCGCGTTGTGCCCTTCGTCTGGACAGCCGAGAACCTTGTGTGGCTTCCCGAACCCCAGGGTAGCATGGGCACAAACTATGCTTATGGGGTCTCGGGTGATGGTCAGGTTGTTGGCGGGATAGCGATGATGCTGAGCCCAGACCGTATCATGGGGCTTCCTGTGATTTCCGCGCGTGGGTTTGTCTGGATTGACGGCGTCCCTTACGAGCGCTTCCTGCCATCGGGCGGGTTTGGCTCCCAGGTGAACGCGCTTTCCTACGACGGTTATATTGCCGTTGGCTCCGCGCAACGGATGCCCGGACAACCCCAGAGACAAGCGGTATTATGGGAAGGCGAAAGCGCCACTTTGCTGGGCACCGTGGGAGGACGCACAAGTATCGCATGGAGTGTGGATGGGGCAGGACAGCAGGTGGTCGGCTCCAGTGATACAACGGAGGGCATGGGGCGCGCCTTCTACTGGACGCGCGCTGTCGGAATGGTTCCGCTCCAACAGCTTTTTCAGACGCTGATCCCCGAAGGATGGCAACTGATCTCCGCAAAGGATATTTCGCCAAACGGGCGCTATATTGTCGGTGTGGGCATCAATCCCGACGGCGCAACGGAGGCGTGGCTGCTGGATACGGGACGCAACTGCTACTCGAATGGCGATGTGGATGCCAGCGGCTGTGTGGATGAGGTGGACCTTATGGCTGTCCTATTCGCATTCGGGAATTGGGGTGACCCCGCCGATGTCAACTGCGATGGGCTCGTCGACGACAACGACCTCTTAGAGGTGCTGTTCGGGCTGGGCGGCGGTTGTTAGGGGTGGTCTGGATAGGGGGCAATCCCGCTCATCAGGTATTCTATAGGGTGCCCAACTGCAAGCACAGGAGCCGCCTATGATTGAACGCTACACAACGCCCGAAATGCGCCACCTCTGGAGCGAGGAGAATAAGTATCAGACATGGATGGAAGTGGAGATTGCCGTATGTGAGGGCTTAGCCCACTACGGCTACATCCCCGCAGAGGCAGTGGAAACGATTCGCGCCCGCGCCCGCTTTGACCCCCAACGGATCGCCGAACTGGAGCGCGAGACCCGCCACGATGTGATGGCGTTCGTGCGCAACCTCGCGGAGAACATCGGTGAGGCAGGGCGCTGGGTTCACTATGGCATCACCTCCTACGATGTGGTGGATACCGCGCTCGCGCTGAGGCTCAAACGCGCAATAGACCTCATCTTGACGGAGTGCGACGCACTCATGAGCGAGATTAAGCGCCTCGCGCTGGAACACCTGCAAACCCCCATGATCGGGCGCACGCACGGCATCCATGCGGAACCCATCACCTTCGGCTTTAAGTTGATGGGCTGGTATGCCGAGATGGCACGCCACCGCGAACGCCTCCTGCGCGCACAAGCCGAAATCGCCGTCGGAAAAGTTTCGGGTGCGGTCGGTATTCACGCCAATATAGACCCGCGTGTGGAGGAGTATGTGTGCGCCCGATTGGGGCTAACACCCGACCCTGCCTCCACCCAGATTGTCGCCCGCGACCGCCACGCCACGCTGATGGCGCACCTCGCCGTGCTGGCTGGCTCGCTGGAAAAGTTCGCCACCGAGATTCGCAACCTCCAGCGCACCGAGATTCTGGAGGTGCAGGAAGCATTCGCCACCGGGCAAACGGGTTCCAGCGCCATGCCTCACAAGCGCAACCCATGGAACTGCGAGACCATCAGCGGGCTGGCGCGAATCGTGCGGGGCAACACGCTCGCAATGCTGGAAACCATCTGCACATGGCACGAGCGCGACCTGACCAACTCCAGTGTGGAACGAATCGCCCTGCCCGACACCTGCACCCTGATCCACTGGATGACGCGCAAGTTCACCGAGATACTGCGCGGGCTGGTGGTGCTACCACATAACATGCAACGCAACTTAGACCTGCTGAAGGGCTTACCCTTCAGCGAGCATGTGATGCTCGCGCTGGTGCAGAAAGGGCTTTCCCGTGAACACGCCTACAAACTGGTTCAGCGCAACGCCAGTCGCGTGTGGGATGAAGGCGTGGACTTTTTAGAGGCACTCCGCCATGACCCCGAAGTGAGCGCACTGCTTTCCGAGCAGGAGTTGCGCCAGTGCTTTGACCTCCAGCATCACCTGCGCTATCTGGAGGAAACTGTCAGGCGCGTGTTCGGCAAAACGAACCGCAAATAGCAGGAATTCACGAATTTTCTGACGAATCTTGCCTCTGGAGGCGAGAACGGCGATGGAACCGATGAAGCGTTCGGAAGCCGTGGAGAAAGAGTATACGCAGGCAGTCATTTATGGGATTGTCGGCTTAGTGAGCTTGTTGCTCGCGTTGCTCTTCTGGCGGTATGGGGGGATGTTTTCCCACCTGTCGTGGATTTTTGGACTGGCGTGGCTGGGCAGCTGGGGCTACGCAGGCTGGGCACTGAACAAGGCACGACAGGTGCCTTCTTACCCGGTTATCTGCCCCTTCTGCTCCAAAGAGAACCTGTTCACCGCGCCGCCACAGTCCGATTTCACCTGCGACTATTGCCACCGCCGCGTGCCCGTTGAAAACGGGCAGGTATTGGAGGTGGTGGCGGTGCGATGCCCCCACTGTGGCTCTACCGAGCAGGTCTCGGTGAAGGCGACGGTGGTGATCTGTGAACAGTGCCAGCGCGAGTTCAGCCCGACAGGGAAACGCACGCAGGTGAGCATGCCCCTCCCACAGGACGACCCCACCCCCTACGAGCTGGTGCTGCTGGGCGTGGAGCGCCTCAAAGAGGAGCAGGCGATTGCGCATCTGGAGTCGTTGCTGACCCTCACCCGCCCCGATGTCAAAAAACTGCTGGAGAGCACGCCGATTGTGATTCTCACCAATCTCCCGCGCCGCAAAGCCGAGATGCTGGTCAAAGACCTGCAGCCTCACGGCATCAAGGTGGAGATGCGGGCAATTCAGGATCCAAACCGCGTGCCGACGCCCTGGTAGTCAGCCTTCCAGAAAGCCTTTGAGCAGGGGGCGCATCAGGGGTTTTACGCGCTCCACCAGGAACGAATCGTGCCCCCAGGGGCTATCGAGAATCGCGTGGTGAACCTGTTTGCCCAGTTGGCGCAGGGTCTCCGCCGCCTCTTCCTGTCCACTGGGCGGGAACAACCAGTCGGAGGTGAAGCTGATGAAGAGCATTTCGGCTTGCACCCGCGCCAGCGCGCGGGTCAAATCGCCCTCGCCGTAGTCGCGTGCGAGGTCAAAATGGTCCATCGCCCGCGTGATGTAGAGGTAGCAGTAGGGGTCAAACCGCTGCAGGAAAGTGTGCGCCTTGTATTCCAGATAGCTCTCCATCTGATAGGCTACAGCCCACTGGTCAGGGTTTTCCACCATCTCACGGGCGAACTTGCGCCAGAGGGCGTCTTCCGAGAGGTAGGAAATATGCGCCAGCATGCGCGCCAGCGCCAGCCCGCGCTGTGCCCCCGCCTCGCCGCCATGCTCCAGCCCCATCAGAATCGTCTGGCGCTGGATGTGATTGAGCGCAATCACCATCGGGCTGGAGCGTGCGGGCGCAGCAATTACCACCGCCTTATCCATCCAATCGGGGTAGCGCACTGCCCACTCAAAGGCGCGCATGCCCCCTGTGGAGCCGCCCACGACCGCGTGCAGGTGGTGAATGCCCAGCCGTTCCAGCACGGCGCGTTCCAGCTCCACCCAGTCGGTGACGGTAATCGGCGGAAAATCGAGGCGGTAGGGCTGACCCGTGGCGGGGTTGATAGATAGCGGCGAGGTCGTGCCGTAGGGGCTTGCCAGCACATTGATACAGATAACGAAAAATCGCTCGGTGTCCAGTGCCTTGCCCGGTCCGATATAGAGGTCCCACCAGCCCGGTTTGCGGTCGGTGGGGTTGTGGCGCCCCGCGGCATGGGAGCCACCTGAGAGGGCGTGGCAGACCAGAATCACATTATCGCGTGTGGGCGCGAGCTGACCGTAGGTCTCGTAGGCGACCTCCACAGGTGCCAGCCGCTGCCCACACGCCAGTTCTAAGCCTTCAGGGAGGATGAGCTGCTGTGGCTCGACAAGACCGACTTCACCCTCTTCAGGGGAAGCCAGCTCGGAGAGCGCGTAGGCGCTAAGGCGCTGGAGTTCGGTCTCGTTCGCCACGGCTCGTACCTCCCTGCAAATGCGTCCAGCGAGTTGGTGAGTCAACCGGGCGAGCGGTCGCGTATCCCGCGTCGCACCAGCATCACATCCACACGCTCTGGCTCGAACGCCTCGCGCAAAATCGCCAGTGCGCGCTCGGCGTCCACGCTCTCGGCGCAGAAAAACAGGTCTACCGCCGCGTAGCGCTCTTCGGGCCAGGTGTGGATGGTGTAGTGCGACTCTTCGATCACGACCACACCCGACACACCGTGTGGCTGAAACTCATGGAAGAAGTGCCCGACAATATGAGCGTAGGAGTGGTGCGCGGCATCCACCAGCGCGCGCTCCACTTCGGGCACATACTTCAGCCGTTCCGGGTTGCAACCGTACAGTTCCACCAGCAGATGGGTTCCCAACGAGCGGGTGTCGTCCTGCTGGAGTCGCTGTGGCGCGATTTCGAAATCGAACCGATGGGGAACGGGATAGACAACAGCCTGCGCTCTGGAGGGTGCAACGGCGCGCAGAATCCAATCGCGCGCTGCGCGTCCCAGCGACTGCAACCAGCCGCGGACACCCGCCGACCGCGCAGGTCGGCTCCCCAGCAAACCAACCTGACTCATCGTTCGTTCCTCCTGACCCAAAAGTCCCGTAGCCTTTGAGCTACGACCGAGTGCGAGGTAGCATCAGCTACGCCGAACTCGGAGGCGATTGGGGTGTTTTTGCGCGGTCGGTTTCGGTACTCAGACGCTCTCACATGCCCGCTGGGCAAGCGCCTATGGCGATGATCCAAAACGGTAAACGAACCGATGCGTATTCGCCCACCGAGTTGGACCGCGACATAGCGCCCGTCTCGCCTCCCCCGTTTTCGGGTGGTATCTCTGCAGGGCGTTCAACGCTCTGCAAGCAGGGGGTATTATACCCCCCACTCTACCCCCCTGTCAACCCCTGCACGCCTCAAAACCCCAAAAAACCGCCGAATTTTATGCCCAAATTGTAACTCCCTTCTTTCCGTTAGAGGCTATCCACGAAAACGAGCAACAAGAGCCGTTTGCGGTGGTTGCGCGTCGGAAGTTAGTGGTGAAAGGGGTTGGTTGACAATCTGCATCGTTAGTTTTTTGTTCGGGAGGGCAGAGGCTTCTGGAACACAGGGGCGTCGAGACATCCGGGTATCTTTGCAACAGAACACCTTTACCGATATTTGAATTTCAATATGATATTTCTACCAAAATTGACAAATACATATTTCCCATCACCCATATCAACAAAATACAATCCAGTGCCCCACGATTCGACCTCTTTTTCGATCGCACGGTTCCTCATTTCAATGATATTCTTTTCGACGATCTTAGCAAGCAACTCCATTCTATATTTTATAAACTCTTCTTCAGATAAGTTTGGATGCATATTGGGACTTAAGTTAATCTGCGCGATTTCTGCCGCCGTGAAACGATGCACATAACACCTGCTCAGAAGTAAAATTAAGAACAATATACAGAGGAGTATCACCCCACGCTTGCCGACAACAGATAAACGAACCCACCTACTCACTATAGGCACCTCCTCTATCTCATATCCAGTGCCCTGGCGGAAGCGGTTTTGGTCGTGGAGGCTCTGGCTCTGGCGGAGCGGAGAGTCTTTCACATATGCATGTACGCTTAGGGTTCTCAAGCCGACCATTCCGGCACCGCCCCACAATATAGCAACCTGTCGCACGACCACGACTCTGTCCCTGACAGTCTCTATCACAGGCACGAAACTGGGCTGGGGTGCATTCTTTATAACAGAGACAAGTAACCGTACCGCCCAAAACATAGCAGTCAACCATAATACCACCTGCGCTATGGCAGCACCTTCGGCAATCTCGGCGCTGCGGTTCGTCGCAGGCAATCCCGAATAGCGGCGTACACACGCTAATACTCCAAGCAGCAAGTTGTGGGTTCATGTAAGGAGAGGCGCATGGATCGGGCTCACCACTATTGCACCCCCCATCCACCAGCGGGGAACACACGGTTGCCTGCGTCGGCACAAACACAGGACACGCGCACGGCTCAGCAAGCGCATTCTGCACTGCCAGCCCGTTGCTATCATGGGGGTAGTAATCCCACGAACTGCCCGATGAACCCATCGTCCACCTCGCGATCCCCATCACTTGGCTACCTCGCTCTCCGATAGAAAGATATCTGAAAGGGCATAACCTGCCAAGCTGTAGGTAACACCAATCCATATCCACGATGCAAGCGAGAGTATCTGTGGAACATCGGGCGAGTCCTCGAACAGATAGCAAGCACCTACAGATATAGTTCCCGCACCCATAGCCATGATTAGCATGTGCTTTAGATTATATCGCTTTAACCCCGAATAGCGCCAAAGGTAAATGCGCCAGATACCACTAATCAACAGACTACCAAAGAATATCACTATCCAGAACCAATAAAGGAAATTCTCGATTTCGTTATATTCGTGCAGAATAAATACAACTATCCCCGCAAGAAACCAGCCGGCTATCCTACGCCCTAACATATTCCATCACCTGCCTAGTATACCCGTTCCAACTCACACCGATCAACTATTTGCGTTTGCGACTTACATTTTCCTATACTGCCTGGTTTCGGACGCGGACATCGTTCAATGCAGTTTCGCTCTTTTTGTTCACAGTAGTCGACCAAGCGATTGTATAGATTATCAATTTGGTCACGAAGTTGCGAGCATATGAGTAAACCATAGACTGTCAGCGCTCCACATAGGGCTAAACAACCTACAACACCTATGCCAACCGTAGCACCCGTACAAATACCCATACAGGCTGCAAATCCCCCGATGAGTCCTTTATCACAAAGGGAACTCAGCATTTTATCCCACTGGTCATACCATCGCTTTGCATTCTCTAAGCATTTGTCGCCCATTCGTTGGCACCAACTGATACACTGCTGTGGGTCGGTGGGCAGTGGTATATTCGGATACCAGCCCGGCACGGGGTCAGGAACAAATATAGGGAAGCATACAGGCACGAAGGGATTGTTAGAAGCGATCTAGGAAAGTGAGTTCGGGTATACTTTGTCCGCTATGAGCGAGCGAAAGCCCTATGCCAGCGACCTGA
>OGCH01000007.1_pt1 | contig 143849 bp, 111 predicted proteins | sample 1570111 | NCBI WGS metagenome assembly OGCH01 (sample SAMN03436243, study PRJEB24508) | hot springs metagenome | biome: Desert Springs; feature: Hot Springs; material: Water | place: USA: Great Boiling Spring, Nevada | collected 2008-12-01 | depth 0 m m | reverse complement strand
TTGTAGAGTTCTGGGAAGAAGAGGGCGAGGCAGTAGGGGAGGAGGCTTTCAACGGCGAACTTCCACGCCGTGTCAAAATCCATCCGCACACGCTTTCGAATCATAACATTGTGGTATTCTATGACACTGAAACTTCTCCTGCTGACTTTAAACGCGAGAAATACTCCTGCGCCATTTTAAGGGCGGTCGCCTTATCGTCAGGCGCGAGGGTTCCCTCCACCACCTGCTCCTCAAGGTAGCGCTTGATTTTCCCCACCAGTTCGCCTTCGGGGATGCCCAGCGCCTGCATAATCTCGCGCCCAGAAAGGGGGCTGCGCCATCGGGCAGGCGACGATTCCATCACCGATTGAATCCGCTGGCGCAACGCCGACAGCCCGCGCCCGTGGTTCTTTTGAGCGCAGATGTCCGCCTCTACCATGCACAACAACGGCTCCAGCAGGTCGCCCGCGTCCCGAATCAGGCGTCGCACCGCCGCGTCGCTCCATTCGGGGGTATAGCCTCCGGGGCGCATGTGGAGCCGAATCAGTTTTGTGATACGCTCAATCGTCGCGTTCGAGTATTTCAGCGAGGCGAGCCACGCCTGGGCAATCTCCGCCCCTTTTTCGGCGTGTCCGTAGAAGTGTGCTACTCCGTTCTCGTCGACGGTGCGCGTGGCGGGCTTGCCCACATCGTGCAACAGGGTCGCCAGACGCAGTTCCCAATCGGGCATGGGCGAGCTTTCGGGAATACGCAAGCACTCTACCGCCTTAAGGCTGTGCGTCCATACATCGTAGAGGTGATAGCCCCCCGGCTGGGTACAGCCCACCATCGGCAAAAGCGGCTGTCCGAATTGAGCCAGCAACCCGCTTTCTAACAGCATCTGCAAACCCCGTGCGGCGCTGGGCTGCTGCAGAATCTTCGTGAACTCGTCACGAATCCGCTCCGTGCTGATAATCTCCAGCCGATACGCCTCTTGCTGAATCGCCTCCCACACTTCGGGGGCTATTGTGAAGTCCAGCTGAATGGCGAACCGTATCGCGCGAAGCATTCGGAGAGGGTCTTCGTAGAAAGTCTGTTTCGGCTCGCGGGGCGTGCGCAACACACGCGCCTGCAAATCGTGCATCGCACACCCCAGCGGGTCGACAACCTCGCCCGTGTGTAAATTCTTCAGGAGCGTATTGACCGTGAAATCACGGCGGAGCGCGTCTTCGTACAGCGTGGCGGGTTTGACAACAGGCTTACGGCTGTGGGCGCGGTACGACTCGGCGCGTGCTGTCACCAGCTCCACCTGTACGCCGTCCACCACCACCATCGCCGTGCCAAAGTTGCGGTAGACGACAGGCTCATGGGGGGTTATCCCCTTTTCGTGCAGAAACTGGGCAAGCGCAATGGCATCCCCCTCCAGCACGAGATCGATATCGTTCGGCAGGGGGCGCCTTAGTAACTCGTCGCGCACGATGCCCCCCACCAGGTAGACCCTGCCCTCGTAGGGGGTGTTCTGGAGCGCCTCGCGCAGGCGTTCAATCACTTCCGCGACCATCTGAAAAGAGGATACCTGAATCAGAGCCAGCCTTCCACCAGCCAGTCGCTGCCCAGTCGGCGCAGGCGAACATCACGCACCTGCAGGGCATCAGCGATTCGGGCGACGCCCTCCCCCTCAAAGGGCGTGGGGGCGCAGGCGCCGCCGATGAGCTTGGGCGCATAGAAGAAGGCGATTCGGTCCGCCAGCCCGCTTTCCAGAAAGGCGGTTAACACGCGGCTGCCGCCCTCCACCAGCACGCCGTTTATCTTTTGCGTGTTGAGGTAAGCAGTGAGCGCGTCCAGCGCAACGCCGCCTGTGGGCGATGGCGGCAGCGAGACCACCTCCACTCCCCGCTCGCGATAGCGCTCTGCGTGGGGAGGCTCTGGCTCTGTGCAAACCAGCACAGTGGGCGCTACCGTTGTATCCAGCACCTGCGCGTCCAGCGGCGTGCGCAGGCGTGAGTCCAGCACCACACGCAGGGGTTGATGGCGCACGCCCCGCAAGCGGGCGGTCAGCTGGGGGTTATCCGCCAGCACCGTGCCGACCCCGACCAGGACGCAGCCGTGTTCCGCTCGCAGCCGATGGGCATAGCGTCGCGCTCGTTCGGAGGTAATCCATTTCGAGTCGCCTGTGTGCGTTGCCAGCTTGCCATCCATGCTGAGGGCGCATTTGAGCGTAATCAGCACGCGCCCTGTGCGGTGGCGATGGAGAAACGGCAGGTTCAGCGACTCCAGTTCCTGAAGCAGGCGGCGCGCTTCGGGTTCGCTGGGGTCTAACAGTTCCACCTGCACCCCTGCCTCCTCAAGCTGGCGAATGCCGCGCCCGCCCACTTTGGGGTTCGGGTCGGTCATGCCCACCACGACGCGACGGATACCCGCCTGCAAAATCGCGTTGGTGCAGGGCGGTGTGCGACCGTAGTGGCAGCAGGGTTCCAGCGTGACATAGAGTGTGGCGCCCCGCGCGTGTTCGCCCGCCTCCTGAAGCGCGAACACCTCCGCATGGGGTGCGCCCGCATACGGGTGATAGCCCTGTCCCACCAGCACGCCGTTCTGCACCACACATGCGCCCACATGCGGGTTCGGCGCGGGGAACCCACGCCGCGCCAGCTGAACCGCCCGCCGCATCCAGCGCCAATCGTCAGCGCTCAGCGCCATTCTGTTGGCTCCTTTGCTGTTGCTGACGCTTGCGATAGTCCTCGCGAATCTGCTCGGTCATCTCCTCGAACGCCTGACGATGTGCCTGCCGAAACTGTTCCAGCGTCTGGCGCACCTCTTTCAACACAACCCATATCAGCGCGCTCAACACGCCAAACAGCGCCAGCAGATAGCCCGCCGCCCACCGCAGCCAGAGCTTCTTTTGCGCCACACCCTCTTCAGGCAACAGGCGCATCAGCACCATACCGAGGGGAATCATTAAGATGAGAACCCCCAGCAGCAGGGTCATCCATGTACGATAGCTCAGTTTCATGCTTTTTGCGTTAGCGTTGCCATTCGGAGCGCCTGCACGCCCTGTCGCACGGTGGGCGCGTTGAACACGCTGGAGCCAGCCACCAGCACGCGCGCGCCTGCCTCCACCAGCGCCCGCGCGTTCTCCGGCGATACGCCCCCATCCACCGAAAGCCACACATGCGGCGCCTCGCGTACAATCAGCTCATGCGCTCGCCGAATCTTGGGGAACATCAGCTCAATAAACTGCTGACCCCCAAAGCCGGGGTTGACCGTCATGATCAGCAGCAAATCAATCGCGGGCAGGATAGGTTGCACCATCTCCAGCGGCGTGTGTGGGTTGAGCGCCACGCCCGCCTTGCACCCCAGCGCCTGAATCTGTTGCACCACGCGATGCAGGTGGGGGCACGCCTCCACATGCACGGTAATCAGGTTCGCCCCTGCCTCAGCAAATTCGGGGATAAAGCGCTCCGGATGTTCGATCATCAGATGCACATCAAACGGCAAGGTGGAGTACGGGCGCAGAGCGGACACCATCGGTGGTCCGAAGGTGAGATTCGGCACGAAATGCCCGTCCATCACATCAAAGTGAATCCAGTCGGCGCCCGCTTCGGTTAGTTCCAGCACCGCCTGGCGCATCATACCAAAATCGGCGGAGAGAATTGAAGGTGAAATCAGACAGGGAAACTCGGCTTTCATCGGCTAATCTCCTGAATCAGCTGGTTATCGGCGTAGACGCGAATCCGCACGCGCGCGCCGTAGGCTTGAATGGGGATTTCGTGAACCTGTCCTCCTGCTTTCATTTCGTCCAGCAGGGTACGCTCGCCGCGGGCGTCGCTGACTTCGATGCGGATTCGCCGGTCGGGCTGGCTGGTGAGGTCTATTTTGACGATGAACTCACGCAGGGGCGCTTCGGAAGTCTCAGGCAGTGTTGGCTCTGGAGGCGGGGGTGTCTCGGGTGTCTCAAAGTTCGGCGGGCTGGTGAGAAAGCCCTTGCTCACGATGAGCTGCACAGGCGTGGAGCGATCCACCTTCTGCCCGTGCGGCGGGAGGGTGTCAATTACAAAGCCGAGCGGGATGGTGGGATGCTCCTGTTCCTGCACCTCGTCTTTGACCGCCAGCCCGGCGCGCTCCAGCATCAGCCGCGCTTGACTTTCGGGTTGCCCGCGCACATCGGGCACCTCCACCATTCGCGAGCCGCGACTGACCCACAGGTACACGCGGCTCCCTTTGCGAACTACGCGCCCGGCAGGCGGGTCGGTTGAGTAGACCACACCGGGCGGATACTGCTCGCTGTAGCCCTCCTGCTTGACCTCCGGCTCAAAGCCCATCTCGCGCAGAATCTGGTTGGCTTCCTGCAGGGTTTTGCCCACCACCAGCGGCACGGGGCGGTCTTCGGGCACCATGCGGAGCGCGAGCCACGCGCCCAGCGCGATTACCAGCGCAATCACCACGATTGCGCCCGTAAGCCGGATCATGGTGCGCAGCCAGCGCGGGATGTCGTCTCCCTCTTCCATCTCTTCTGGCTCCATCGGGGCGGGCGTGGGCGCTGTCGCGCGTGGACGGGAGAACAGGTCGGTTGTGCCCTGCGAGAGGTCTGTGGGCGACCAGCCCAGCGGCTTGCCGAACCGAAGCGCATCCCGCACCGCTTTGAGGTCGTTCAACAGGCTCAGTGCATTCGGATAGCGCTGGCTGGGGTCTTTCTGCAGGCATTTGAAAATAATCCCCTCTACGGCACGCGGCACGGCAGGGTTCTGCTCGCGAATCGAAGGCACAGGCTGGTTCAGATGCGCCTGCGCAATCTGGAGGGGGGTCTCGCCCTGAAACGGGGGGAACGAGGTCAGCATCTCGTAGAAGATAATGCCGCAGGCGTAGAGGTCGCTCTGGGGGCTGGGCGCCTGACCCTGCAACACTTCGGGCGCGGTGTAGGGTACGGCGCGTGCCTCATGCTCCGTCAACAACCCTGAATCCGCCTGATACACCGACCGCATCCCCACCCCGTTCAGCCACACATGCCACTCGGAGCCGACCAGCACATTCGCCGGGCGCAGGTCGGTATGCACCAGTCCCGCCCGATGAAGCGCCTCCAGCCCCTCCACCATCCCAATCATAATCTCCACCGCAATCGGCACGGTGAACGGCGCGGTGCGGCGGATGCGCGTGGCTAAATCTAAAGCACGAACGAACTCCTCCACCAGAAAGGGAGGGCTTTCTTCCAACTCCGCCGAGAGCAGGCTGACCAGGTTCGGATGCTGGAGCCGTTTGCGGGTTTCGGCAAGCACCGCAAGCCGCTCGCGCAGGGTTTCGTTCTGGGCATACGGCGCACGCAGAATCTTGAGGGTCACCACCTGCGAGCGCATCAAATCGCGCGCCCGATAGACGCTGAACAACAGCCCCTCGGCGAGCTGCTCAATCAGCTCATAGCGCGTCGCCAGCACATTCCCCGTCATAGCGCCTTGCCCTATAAAGGATACCCTGTGCATTTGAGCGAACGCGCCACCATGCATTCCATTAACAAAAAATCCTCGCCATGTGAGGCGAGGGCGTTTATCAGCCCCTCTCCCTCGCAGATGGAGGAGAGGGTAGGGGTGCTTAAGGGGTAGCCTTCCTGAAAGAGCGACGGCTAAAGCCGTTCCTAACAAACAAAGCCAGCCTCCGCTGGCTTTATCAGCCGACGCAGGTCGGCTTCGTCTTATAGGAACGGCTTCAGCCGTCACGGCGGAGGCGTTCCCCAACTTCAGGAGCGCATAGGACGGCGCCCCTTTCAAAAAACCTACCCCTTTAAAGCCTGCCCCCTCTCCCCCAATTGCGCAGCGCGTTCACAACGGTTAGAGCATAAAGAGGCTTCGCCCCGATTCCGATAATCTCTCCCGACCGGAGGTTTCAGGGACGATGCAAAACCAGAACAATCGACTCCAAAAGGTGCGCTACTGGCTCTATGGCAGTCTGGCGCTGTTTGTCGTGTTTGCGATGGTGGCGTGGACGACGCTCAACACCGTCAAGGTGAACGGACCGTTGTACCTCGAATCGAGAGTCTATAGGGACCTCGAAGCAGATATCCTGCCTTCGCGAGCATATATCGGTTCCGTAAGAATAGCGGTCTACACTACCCTGTACCAGGTGCAATCGCTGGGTCAAAAGGACAAGATCGCAAAGTTTGCCCAGCGCCTCGACGAGCGAGAGAAAGCCTTCGAGGAAGGTCATCAATACTTCAGAACGGTTCTGAGAGAAACCAGTAAGTGGCAACCTTTTTTGAAGGACTCCTACGAACCTGCAAAGGCTTATTTTGCGCTAATGAGAACCGAATTTATCCCCGCGTTGCAGCGTAGCGACACTTCACATCTACGGAAAATCCTTGCGCAAGAGGAAGAACTCTTCAAGAGGCACAAGGATGCTTTAGACAAAACCGTAGAAGTGTTGAAACAAGAACTGAGGCGCACGGAACAGAACGCCTCACAAACCATCCTGATGCGCTCACTGGTTTTGTTTGCCGTCGCGCTGGTATTGTTAGGTGTGATGGCATATATTACCTTCGGCATAATGCGCAACCTGCTGACCACCACAAGTCGCCTCCAGAACGCCGTGCAACAACTGGCGCAGGGCAACCTCGGTATAAGCATACCATCCCACCCCCGCGACATCCTGCACGAGCTGGCGCAACAGTTCAATCAGGCGGTTGATGCACTCCGAGACTCGATGCAGAAACTCCATCAAGCCAACCGCGAGATGATGACCCAGATGCGCGCCGTCGTGGACGACATCCAGCTCACGGAGCAGATGGCAGAGCAGGTCAACCACTCCGTCCAGCAAGCCGTGCAGGGCGTGAGCGAGATTGCCCACCAGGCAGAACAGAGCAGCTTCACCGTCCAGCAACTGGGTCAAGCCTCGGCGGAAATGGAGCGCGGCGCCCAGCGCGTCGCTGAATCGGTACAGGAAGGCGTGCAACAGGTGCAGGAGGTCGCCCGCGCCGCGCAAGAAGTCGCGCAGGGCGCCCAGCACACCGCCCACGCCGCCGAACAGAGCGTGCAACAGATGACCCGAACCCTGCAAGCCACCCAGTACGCCGTGCAACAAATCGAACAGACCCGCCAGTTCGCCCAGCAGATGCTGGAACGCGCCCAGCAGGGTCTCAGGGCACTCCAGCAGACCAACCACTCCATCCAGCGGATTGACCACGAAAGCGTGCGCCTCGCCGAAGAGCTGCAACAACTCGCCGAAATGTCGGGCAACATCACCGCGATTCTGCAAACGATTGAAGAGATTGCCCGCCAGACGAACCTGCTGGCGCTGAACGCCGCGATAGAAGCCGCACGCGCGGGCGAAGCGGGGCGCGGCTTCGCCGTCGTCGCCGAAGAGGTGCGCCGCCTCGCCGAACGCTCCGCCAGCGCCGCCGGCGAAATCCAGCAGATTATCCAGCAGGTGCTGACCCGCACCGAGCAGGCAGTCAACGCGATGCACCAGAACCGCGAACTGGTGCAGCAGACCACCCAGCTGGCAAACACCACCGCCGACACCATCAGCGAGAACCTCAAAGCCATCGGCGAAATCACCCAGCAGGTTCAGGCAGCCGCTCAGGAGCTCCAGAGCATTCAGCAATACGCCCACACGACGATGGGCGAAATCGAGCAGATTGCCTCCATCGCCCAGCAGTCCTCCGCTGCCTCGCAACAGATGCTCGCGGGCGCCCAGATGACCGTGCAGAGCCTCGAGCAAATCGCGGGCTTCAGCGAGCAGGCGCGCGCCACCGCCTCACAACTGCGCGTCGGCACCGAACAAATCCAGCAACTGATTGAGCAGGTCGCCGCGGTCAGTCAGGAAGTCTCCGCCAGCGCGCAAGAGGTCAGCCAGGCGGTGTCGCACCAGACCCTCAAAATCCGCGAGATCGCGGGCAAAGCGCAGGGGATGGTGGGCGCCGCCGAAGCGGTGGAGATTGCTCTCGGACGCTTCCGCTGGAGCGACGAGGTGGACTTCACCCAGCAGGTGCCTAAGTTCAAGCAAGCGCACCTGAAATGGGTGGAGCGCGTGGAGAAGATGGTCTACGAGGGCGTGATGATCCCGCGCAACGAGCTGGTCTCGCACCAGCACTGTGCGCTGGGGCAGTGGTACTACACCACGGGCAAGGTGGCGCTGGGACATATGCCAGAGTTTCAGGCGATTGAGCCGCCACACGCCCGCCTGCACCAGATTGCGCGCCTCGCTGTAGACGCGATGGAGGCGGGCAACAAAGCCGAGGCAGAGCGCCTACTCGAGGAGATGCGGGGCGTCAGCCGCGAGATTGTGGGCAAACTGGACGCGCTGGCGCAGGCGCTCCAGAGCCAGCAAGGTTCCCAGATGCCCAAAGCTGCCTGAGCGTCGTTCGGCATGCCGAAACTGTGGCGGGGGGGCGCACATGGCTCCCCCCCACCCTGACGGCTAAAGCCGTTCCTAATAGACGAAGCCAACCTCCGTCGGCTAAAACAGCCAGCGCAGGCTGGCTTCGTTTGATAGGAACAGGTTCACCCGTCTGGCTCTCAAGGAGGTTGCCTGACGGCTAAAGCCGTTCCTAATAGACGAAGCCGACCTGCGCCGGCTAAGTGCCATCGCGATACCATTTCGGCACAGGGGGTCTATGGACTGCGGAAGCGCAGCTTCCGCGCTGTCTTCCCCACGCTGAAGCTGCGCTTCAGCACTCCATACTCGCGGTGCTGAAAATAAAATGCGAAGGCACTTAATGCAAAGACACTTAGTAGGAACAGCTTCAGCCGTCGTTCTTTCAGGGGGCATCGTGGGTTCCAGAAGGTATCTTTGCGACAGACCAGGTTCACCCGTCTGGATTCAAACACGAAATTCTCTTACCACATTGGCTCAGGTATAAAATTGCTCGTGAGAGAATTGCTCAAGATTGTGGCGATGGCAATCAGCGCTGCCGTCGCCTACGGAATCGTCCACGACATGATCACCGCCCACCTGTGCGTGGAGTATTTCACGATAGCACATCCACCCCTGTTTCCCACCTCAGAACCTGTCCTGCTGGCGCTCGGATGGGGGGTCGTGGCAACATGGTGGGCAGGCGCGCTGCTGGGAGGGCTACTGGCGCTGGCGTCGCGGGCAGGCGCCCGCCCAAAAGTCGAAGCGCACGCCCTCTGGCGCCCCATCCGTCAGCTATTGCTCGTCATGGCGCTGTGCGCAACCCTCGCAGGCGTAGCGGGATGGCTGCTCAGCGCCGCAGGACTCGTCTGGCTGGTGGAGCCTTTCGCCAGCGCGATACCCCCAGAACGCCACCCACGCTTTCTAACAGTCGCTTTCGCACACACCACCAGCTACGCCACAGGCTTCGCCGGCGGGCTGTTCCTCATCCTGCGTACCTGGTGCCTGCGACAGAGACCGTAATACCCCCCCCTTGACATCCTGCACTGCCCCATGTGCTATAATATAGCCGAGAATACGATTTCTCGGTGGGGAGCCATCCGATGCGCAGGGTTGCCTTGCAGGCATTCGTCTTAGTGTGGGTTCTCAGCATGCTCTGGGCGCAGGCGCAAATAAAGCGCCCGGTAACCTTCCGCTTCGAAACGCCCACCCCCGCCGAGAAGGTCTACCTCGCAGGCACTTTCAACGAGTGGCAACCCCGCGCAACCCCGATGCACTCCACTGACGGCGGACGCACATGGAGCCTCACGCTGGAGCTGGAGCCAGGCGTCTATCAGTATAAGTTCGTCGTCAACGGCACGGAATGGCACACCGACCCGAACGCGCCCGTTGTGGACGACGGCAACGGCAACCTGAACTCGGTGCTGTGGGTGGAACCCGACGGCTACAACCGCCCTGCCCGACTGGGGGATGGTATCTTTACACGCTCCGCAATAGACCACAATCCCGCCGACCTGCGCGACCGTAATGTGGCAGGCGAGACCCTTTACCTGCGCCTGCGCACCCGCAAACAAGATGTCGCCGAAGTGCGCCTGCTCTACACCCAGAACGGGCGCGTGCGCACCCTGCCCATGAAGCCTGCCGTTTCTGACGAGCTGTATACCTACTACACCGCTACCCTGCCCGATAGCGATTACGCCTACGCTTTCCTGCTGATAGATGGCAGGGCGCGCCTCTGGCTGGACGCCAGCGGATTGCGCCCCGCGCCCACCCCGCCCCGCTTCCAGCACGCTTTCAAACACCGACGGGGCGAAAACCGCTTCGAGGCGCCTGAGTGGGTGCAGGATGCGATTTTCTATCAGATTGTGCCCGACCGCTTCTATAACGCCGACCCCAGCAATGACCCTCCCAACAACCAGCCGATTGACTTTACAGGGCGCCGCGAAGGCGACGGCTTTCACGGCGGCGACCTCAAGGGCATTATCGAGAAACTGGACTACCTTCAGGAGCTGGGCGTCACGACGCTTTATCTGACGCCCGTGTTCGCCTCCGTAACCCACCATAACTACGACACCGACGACTACGAGACCGTAGACCCCCAGCTGGGCACGAACGAAGACCTTGAGACCCTCGCCCGACGCCTCCACCAGAACGGCTTCCGACTGGTGCTGGATGGCGTATTTAACCATGTGGGCATCTACTTTTTCGCCTTTCAGGATTTACTACAACATCAGGAGCGCTCGCCTTACAAAGACTGGTTTATTGTGGAGCGGTTCCCCGTGAAGGTGGAGCCGAACCCTGCCTACTGGGCGTGGTGGAACATCCCCTACATGCCCAAGCTGAACCACGAGAATCCGATTGTGCGGCGCTATCTGCTGGGGGTTGTGGAGCGGTGGACTCGTCGCTTGGGGCTGGATGGCTGGCGCCTTGATGTGGCGAACGAAGTGCCCGACCGCTTCTGGCGTGAGTTTCGCCCGGTGGTCAAGCGTGCGAACCCTGAGGCGGTGATTATTGGGGAAATCTGGAGCGATGCGGGACGCTGGCTTCAGGGCGATATGTTTGACAGTGTGATGAACTATCTCTGGCGCGGCGCGGTGCTGGGCTGGATTGCACACCGCAACCTGCGCCCCTCGCAGTTTGACATGCGCATGCGCGACCTGCAAATCCGCTACCCCCGCCAGAGCCTGTACGCGATGTATAACATGCTCAGCAGCCACGACACGCCGCGCTTCTGGCGCGAGTGCGGCGGCGACGAGCGCAGGGTGCGACTCGGCTTTCTGCTCCAGATGACCGCCATCGGCGCGCCCGCGATTTATTACGGCGACGAAATCGGCTTGGACGGCGGGGGCATTCCCGATAACCGACGCCCGATGGAGTGGAACCCGACGCCCCAGCAGCGGGCGCTCCGTGACTTCGTGCGCCACCTGATTCGCGTGCGGCAGGCGATCCCCGCCCTGCGCCGCGGCGACTGGCAAACCCTGCTGATAGACGACGCTCGCAACCTCTACGCCTACGCACGAACGATGGAACCGAAAACGGCACGGGGGAGTCTCGCGATTGTAGTGATTAATAACGGCGAACAGCCCGCCGAGATTGAGCTGCCCGTGCCGCTTGCAGAAGGCGCGCTGAGCCTTGTGGCAAGCACCGCGCCAGAGAACGATTTACGGGACACCTATCCCGTAAACAACGGGCGTGTGGCGTTGACGCTCGCGCCCATGACGGGAATCGTCCTGATTCCCAGCTATCACACAACAGGAGGTCTGAAGCGATGAAACGGCAACGGGGCTTTACCCTGATCGAACTGCTGGTCGTGATTGCGATTATCGCCATTCTGGCGGCGATTCTGTTCCCTGTGTTCGCTCAGGCGCGTGAGAAGGCGCGCCAGACCCAGTGCTTGAGCAATCTCAAACAGGTGGGTACAGGGCTGCTGATGTACGCCAACGATTACGACGACAGAGTACCCATCTTCTGTTTTGCGGAGTATTATCAGGCGGCGGCGCGCCTGCTGCCCTACACCAAAAACCGCGATATCTACCGATGCCCTTCCTCTGCTTTTCCGCAGGGCACGAACCAGCTCATCCAGCGCGACAACGGCTATGGTGACTACATGACCGCGCCGAACCACCCGCGTGTCGGACTCGGTACCTCCACGCGCGGACGCCAGAACTACTTCGACGACATCTACCCACCGATGGACTACATGGTGCATAACGGGCTGGGCGGCTACGGGCTATACGGGTGTGTTTACAATCCTTCCCAGATCGATAGCGGGCGAGTCACGCGCCCTGCTCGCGCTGTCGGCATGATTGATCTGCCCCCCAGCCGTATGCAATGGCCTGGTCCGCAATTCTGGAATCAGCGATTGGGTAGCAACTTCAAGGGACGCCACTCCGAAGGCTCCGTCGTGCTTCACCTGGACGGGCACTCGAAGTGGTACCAGTATCGCTATCTCTACCCGACAGATCGCGGACAGGCAAACTACTCGGAGCCTTCGTGCGATGATCCCGACCCGATGGCGAAATATACCTGGTACTGCTGGGGCTACGAGTGGGGTCCGCCTGAGGATCGCAACTGAGAAAAACCAAACAGGGGGGCGTGTCCCCCCTGCTTTGTTTCCCACCGCGCTCATAGTGGGCAGAATCTACCCATTAGATGGGTAATTTTGACCCATCAAACGGGTATAATCTGCCCATATGCTACCGCGCTGGGTTCAGGAACCGCTATGTCGCATGTTGAAAGTCATGCCTGCCGTGTTCGTGCAGGGGGCGCGACAGGTGGGCAAAACGACACTGGCGCAGAGGCTGGTGGAAGCAGGGGTCATGGACGCCTACTACAGCTTTGACGACCTCGCCCTGCTTCGCGCCGCAGAGCGCGACCCCAAAGGCTTCGTGGAGAACCTGCCAGAGCGTGCTGTGCTGGATGAGGTTCAGCGCGTGCCTGAAGTGTTGTTGCCCCTTAAGCAACGCATCGACGCCCAGCGCAAGCCCGGCATGTTTCTGTTGACAGGCTCCGCAAGCGCGCTCACCTTTCCCCAGATAGCCGACGCGCTGGTCGGGCGCATGGCGCCAATCATACTCTATCCCCTCTCCCAGGGCGAGATGGAGGGCGTCCGCGAAAGCTGGCTCCAGCGCGCCTTCGAAGGCGACTGGCAAATTCAGAGCGTTCCAGCCAGCGACGACCTCTGGCTGCGGGTGGCGCGAGGCGGGTATCCGGAAGCGGTGCGTTTGACAGACCCGCAGGAGCGCACGCTCTGGCTGCGCGCCTATGCCAGCACGCTGGTAACACGCGAGGTCAGCCTGCTGGCAGATATTGAACGCGCCGCCGACCTCGGGCTGTTGCTTACCCTGCTGGCATCGCTGACCTGCCAGATGTTGAATATGGCAAGCCTTTCGCGCGAGACGGGCATCCCCCACTCCACCCTCCAGCGCTACCTGAAACTGCTGGAGGCTGTCATGATTGTGGTGCGTGTGCCCGCATGGCATGCCCACCCGCATCAGCAGCTGCTCAAAACGCCGAAGGTTATGCTCAACGATACGGGCTTGGCAACGGCGCTCCTGCAGCATGATGCTGACTCCCTCCAGCGCGACCCGCTCCTGCGAGGGCGCATGCTGGAAAATTTCGTGGGGATGGAGTTGCTCAAGCAGATGAGCTACGCCTCGGAGCCGTATCGGCTGTATCACCTGCGCACGAGCAAGGGGCGCGAGGTGGATTTCCTGATAGAGAACGCGCACGGTTTCCTGCTGGGCGTGGAGGTCAAAGCCAGCGCCACCGTAGACGAGGACGACTTCCGCCACCTGCGGGCAATTGGCGAGGGGTTCGGCACACGCTGGGCAGGTGGTGTTGTGCTTTATACAGGAACTACTCTCCTCCCCTTCGGCGAGCGGCTCTGGGCGATGCCCGTTTCCTGCCTGTGGCAGGCATGGGAACGCTAACCCTCCAGCAGCCGCATCGCCCCGAAACCCACATACTTGGGGCGACTCACGCGCTCAATCCGCTGGAGCATATCTTCAAAGCACAGGTGATGCTCCTGCAGGTCGCCCCGAATCACGGGGTCAATCGGCAGCACGGGGAAGTCGTTGATATGCACGCTGAGCGCGTTTGCGTGGCGGGCAATCTCAAACGCCTCCGCCAGATTCTGCGTGTAGACCGCCAGCCGGTAGGGCGTGAGCAGTGCGTTCAGCGTCTTCAGCGTCGCCGACAGGTCGTCGTAGGCATGAAGCGCCACCACAGGACCGAACACCGCTTCCCGATACAGGCGGCAGACATCAGGCAGATTCGTCAGCAGGGTAGGCATATAGAAAGGCGGTTCCGCGCGTCCACCTGTCAGCACCTGCGCCCCGCCCGCGACGGCTTCCTGCACCCATTCCGCCACGCGCTCCACCGCATGGGGGTTAATCAGGGGCGCGAGCGTGGTCTCTTCCTCCATCGGATTGCCCGGCTTGAGCGCTTCCACACGAGGCACCAGGTCCTCAATAAGGGCGTTCAGTCGGGAGGCGGGCGCCCACACATGCTGAATGGCACTGGCGGACTGCCCCGCCATCATAAACCCGCACTGCACAATCGCGTCGGCAACCTCTTCTACGGTTGCGCTCTCGGTCATGAGAAGCACACTGAACGATTCCAGCTCCAGCTCGATTCGCTTGCTCCCTGCCTCGGCAGAGAGGTGGACGCCCACCTCACGACTGCCGATGAAGGTGAGCAGGTTCACATCGGGGTGAGCGGCGAGCGCGCGCCCGATTTCCTCGCCGACGCCTGTCAGAATGCTCAGCGCCTCAGGGGGCACGCCGGCACGATGGAGCAATAGCCCCAACCGCAGCACGGTCAGTGGCGCCTCGCGCGAGGGTTTCAAAATCACTGCGTTCCCCGCCGCGATTGCGGGTGCGGTCTTTTGCGCCGCGTGCGCCAGCGGCAGATTGAACGCCAGAATCGCCGAGACAACGCCCAGTGGCTCGCGCGCCCAGAAGCCAAACCGCGATGCCCCATCGGTAAACGATTCAGGCGGAAACTGGGTCGCCCGCGGGTGATGGCACGCCTCGGCGGCTAACTCGTACACCATGCTCGCCCGCTCGACCTCAATCCGCGCCTCGTGAATCAACTTGCCTGTTTCCTGCACCAGCAGGCTCGCCAGCGAGTGGCGCTCCTGCTGAATCAGATGGGCGACCTGCTTGAGAATATGCGCCCGTTGTGCCAGCGAGAGCGCGCGCATCGCCTGCGCTCCCAGCTTCGCCAGCTGCACCGCCTGATCCACATGCGCGGCGCCCCCGCGTGCCACATGATCCAGCGCCTGCTGGGTGTAAGGGTCCAGCACCTCGACCCACTGCTCGGCGCCCACCAGATGCCCGCCAATCAGCATCTTTTGCATCGTTTCACCCCAGATACGCGATCGCCTCAATCTCTATCAACACGCCACGGGGTAGCGCCGCTACCTGCACCGTCGCCCGCGCAGGATACGGCTCCGTGAAGTAAGTCGCATACACCTCGTTCATCGCCTTAAAGTCGTCAAGGTCCTGCAGATAGATGGTGGTCTTAACCACATGCTGGAGCGACGCGCCCTCGGCGTTCAGAATCGCCTGAAGATTCTGCAGCACCTGCTTCGTCTGTGCCCGGATACCCCCTGGCACCACTTCGTTATTGACAGGATCCACGGGAATTTGCCCGGAGATAAAGAGCCAATCGCCCACGCGCACAGCCTGCGAATAGGGTCCAATCGGAGCGGGCGCATCTGCCGAGTAGACAGCCTGTTTGGTCATACCTCACCTCGTGGAGAGAGTATACCCGACAGGGGAATGGAGAACCCAGTAGGGATGCTGGCGCCTTAACCCGGCTCTGTACCTCTCTATTTACTCACGCACCATCCAGTCCTCTATGAGAAGTCCTTCAATCCTCGCAAAATGCCGACGATTGCCCGTAATCAGTACTAATCCGTATTCTATAGCTGTTGCTCCGATGAGGATGTCAGCATCCTCAATTAACTGCCCTTGCTGGGCTAAGTCTGCATACATCTGGGCTGCCCTATCCAGTACTGCTTTGGTTAAAGTCAAAATTCCTATACGCTCACACAGTTTCTCAAAGTCCTGTGCCTGTCGAATTGCCCCGGCACGAATCAGTCCGCGCTTCGTTTCATAGTAGCTGAGCGCACTGATGAAGACAGGTTTTCCTTCCCGCTGTGCCTGCTCAAGGCGAGAGCGCACCTCTGGGGAGGCGCGTAGAATCGCGATTATAGCATCGGTATCCAGTAAGTAGCCGTTCATTTATCCCAGGCAAACGGTCGGAACAGGGGTCGCCGCTGGGCGGAATCTTCAAGCAACCGCAGTTGTTCCTCGCTGAGCGGTTCCAGATTGTCCAGAAAATCACGCCACGCCTGCCAGTGCTGTGCAAGCTCTTGCTGACCGAGCCGAACGGTTATTTCCACTGACTGCCCGTTGGACAAAGGCAGCGGTTCCAGGGGACGAAGCACCCCATCCACATAGACGGCTCTCACAGTATAGTCCATAGGCTCCCCTCCTCTATTATACACTGTTCGAGCCGATTCGAGGAGCCTTTAGCGGGTACACTAAAAGCCATGCGTAAGGCGCTCACGATTGCTGGCTCCGATTCGGGCGGCGGCGCGGGCATTCAAGCCGACCTGAAGACCTTCGCCGCGCTGGGCGTGTACGGCACCAGCGCCATTACCGCCCTCACCGCGCAAAACACGCGTGGCGTGCAGGGCGTGTTCCCCGTTAGCCCCGAATTCGTCGCCCAACAGATTGACTCCATCATGACCGACATCGGCGCGGACGCCGCCAAAACGGGCATGCTCTTCAGCGCAGAGATTATCCACACCGTCGCCGAACGAGTCCGCCACTACGCTCTCTCGAATCTGGTGATTGACCCCGTGATGGTCGCCAAAAGCGGCGACCGCCTGCTCCGCGACGACGCCATCGAGGCGCTGAAGCAGGCGCTGATTCCCCTCGCGCGGGTGATTACCCCCAACCTCGGCGAAGCAAGCGTGTTGGCAGGCTTCCCCGTACAGGACAAGACGAGCATGCAGGAGGCGGCAAAAGCAATTCGCGCGCTCGGCGCCCAGTGGGTCGTGGTCAAAGGCGGGCATCTTCCCGACTGCGCCGACGACCTGCTCTACGACGGCAACGAGTTCCACTGGCTCCACGCGGAACATATCGACACGCCCCACACGCACGGCACAGGCTGCACCTTCTCGTCCGCCATCACCGCCTACCTCGCGAAAGGCTACAGCGTGCCCGACGCCGTGCGCGCGGCGAAAGCGTACATCACGGAGGCGCTCCGACACGCCAAGCCGATCGGCGGCGGACACAGCCCCGTGCATCATTTCCACCCCTTCTACCCGTTAGACTGAGATGGAAACGCTCTACGCCCCGAAAGGCTCGACACAGACCGCGCTGATTGAGATGCGCGGCATCACAAAGCGGTTCGGCACGCTGGTCGCCTGCGACTCGGTGGACCTGCATGTGCAGGCAGGCGCGCTCCACGCGATTATGGGCGAAAACGGCGCGGGCAAGACCACGCTCATGCGCGTCCTTTACGGCTACTACCAGCCCGACGCCGGCGAGATCTATCTGAACGGCAAGCGGGTTGTGTTCCGCAGTCCCGCCGACGCGATTGCCCACCATATCGGCATGGTCAGCCAGCACTACAGCATCATCCCTGAGCTGAGCGTACTGGATAACCTGATTCTGGGCGCGGAACCCACACGCTTTGGCGGCTGGATTGACCGCAAGTCAGCCCTGCAACGCGCCCGCACGCTGGCGCAGGCACTGGACTTTGACCCGAACTGGCATCGCCCCGCCGAAGAGCTGAGCGTCGCCGCACGCCAGAAGCTGGAAATTCTCAAACTGCTCTGGCGCGACGCCCAGATTCTGATTCTGGACGAACCCACCGCGATGCTCTCGCCCGGCGATGTGGAAACGCTTTTCGCGATTCTGTTGCGCCTCAAGCAAGAGGGGCGCACCATTTTGCTGGTGACCCACAAGCTGAACGAGGTTCTGCAGTACGCCGACTGGGTAACGGTGATGCGTGGGGGGCGCAAGGTGGCGGAGACGCCCGTATCGCAGGTGGACGCTGAGCAGCTCACGCGCTGGATTGTCGGCGAGGAAGAGCCTCGAGCCGCAGAGCCTGCCCACGCCGCGCCTGCCTCCGCTTCGGAAGCGCCCGAACGCCTCACTATTCGCGACCTGTATGTGCGTTCCGATCGAGGCGGCTGGGGCGTGCAGGGGCTGAACCTCACGGTGCGCGCGGGCGAAATCTTTGGGCTGGCAGGCGTGGACGGCAACGGTCAAACCGAGCTGATGGAGGCGCTGGCGGGCTTGCGCCCCATCGCACGCGGTGAACTCCTGCTGGAAGGGCAACCCTTCACCCACTGGAACACCGCCCAGCGTCTCCAGGCAGGAATCCGCTACCTGTTTGATGACCGCTTCCGCCGCGGGATGATTGCCACATGGAGCGTGGAAGAGAACGCGATTCTGGGCTTTCAGCGCGATTCGGCACTCCAGCGGTTCGGCTGGCAGAGTCGGCGCGCCATTCGGGAGCGCGCCCGCCAGCTGGTGGAGCGGTTCCGCGTCAAAGTGCCCGCGCTCACCGCGCCGATGCTCCACCTTTCGGGAGGCAACCAGCAGCGACTGGTGATTGCCCGCACGCTATATGGCACGCCGCGCCTGCTGATCGCCTTCGCGCCCACCCGGGGGCTGGACATTCGCGGCACGGAAGCCACCTACGCCGCCATTCGGGAAGGCTGTGCGCAGGGCATGGGCGCGCTCGTGATGTCGTTTGACCTTGACGAACTGATGGAGTACGCTGACCGTATTGGCGTGCTGTTCAAGGGCAAAGTGGTGGCAATCTTTGAACGCCACGAGTTTTCACGCGAGGCGATTGGCGCCGCGATGGTGGGGCTGGGTGCGCCCCCTTCATGAGGCGCACCCTTGTCGCTACTGTGCCATGCGCAGGAGCTGCTCGTAGGGTTCGGGGAGCAAGCCCGTGCCTGCCCACGGGCGTAGCACATCAATCGCGGAGACCCCGCCCCCAGCACGCGAGCGCGTGCCCAGATTAATCCAGATAGGCAGGGTATGCGTGGTGTCCAGCAGGGGCTGGTCGCTGCCTGTTGCCAGGTCTACCAGCAACACCTTGAAGGTGCTGTCGCAAATCACGGCGCGGGAGCCATCGGGCGAAACGGCGAACCCCAGTTTCGGCGTGCGCGACGAAATGCCCTGCGACCCACCCGACAACAGGGAGGCTCGCCAGAGACCGCCCGAATTCAGCAGCGCGTACAGCACCGTGTCGTTGTCGATGAAAGCGAACCGCACCACATTCGGCGCAATCGCGTAGGTCGAGGAGCGTGCCCGCAACACCGAGAGCGTTACCACCGTCCCCTGCCGCCCGATAAACACGATGTGGTTGCCATCGGGCGAGTAGGCAGGGAAGAAAATGTAATCGTAGCCGCTCAGGGGCAGTGGCGTGATGGCGCCCGTTGCACGGTTCACCTCCACGAGGCGTCGCGACTGGGCACAGAGAATCGTGCTGCCATCAGGCGAGAGTGCAGGGTCCAGCTCGTCTTCGGGAGTTGTCGTGATTCGCCGAACGGTGCCCGTTGCAATCTCCACCTCATAAAGGTCCCACTGAGAGTCTTTTTTGGCATAAACGGCGTACTGACCGTCCGTCGCGAAAATGGGCCAGATGAGACCGCTATCGAGGGTGGTGATGCGCCCCGTGCGCCAGTTGTAGGCATGCAGGGAGTTCAGCGAAGTGCTTTCAATATGGGTGAAGAGGATATAATCGCCCCCTGCTCTGTAGGTCGCATACTTGTCGCCCTGAATGCCGTCCGCAGGGTTGGTGAGCACATGGCGCTCGGAGGGGTTGTTCGGGTTGACCGCAATCAGGCGCGCGGTCTGGGGGGTCATCATCTGCGAGAGCACAATCCACTCGCCTGGCGGCAGCGGCGTGCTTTGCTCGCCACCTTCGCCCATCAGCGTGTAGGTTCCCGACCGCTGGCTCTCCTCGTCGTAGACCGTAATCGTGCATGGGGCGCTTGCCAGTATCGTCACGACGCCGTTTGCGTCCACCTGTGCCACATTCGGGTCGGAGCTTTCCCAGCGCAGGCGGTTGCTGGAGAGGGGTACATACTCCCCTTCTGCGTTCAGCCCCACTGCGCTGAGCTGAATCTGTGAGCCAGGTGCGAGGTTCAGCGGTCCCTGACGCGACACCACAATCCGCTCTACCGTGCTGTTCAAGCGCAGGCGCACAGTGGTGGTCTGGTCGGGCAGAACAGTAACCTCTACCGCGCCCTGCGCCGTCGCGGTCGTGGTGGCGTTGTCGTCGGGATGCGCCGAGGCGAACAGCACATAGACCCCTGCAGGCAGGCGGGTAAACTGATACTGTACCTCCTGCCCCTGCTGACGGCTCAACACCGCCGTTGCCTTCGGCGTGAGATTCTGCGACAGGGTGAGCTTCACCGCGCGCGTGTTGGCTGGGATTAATCGGCTCGTTTCGGGGAATCGTACCGTTACCAGCAGGTTGCCTGATTGCACCGGGGGCTGAACCCCACTACCGCCACAACCGCCAAGCAAGAGAACACTCAGAATCAGCAGAACACCAAGTGTGTACCGCATGGTTTCACCTCCTACTCTATGATCACACCCACATTGCCTGAGCCGGGGAGGTTGCTTCGGACCTCCACCTCCACACTGCCTGAGATGTCGCCATCACGCCAGCGGGCGGTGATGGTGGCGCGCCCCTCGGCGCGGGCTTCCGCAACACCGCTGGTGTTAATGCCCATCACGACAGTATTGCTGGAAAACCACCGGACGGGGACTTCAATCGGGTTGCCGTTGTCGTCGTAAGCCATCGCGCGGAAGGTGGTGCGTTCCCCGATAAGGAACACCGTGCGCTCTGCAATCACCTCAATCCGGGCGACGGTCGGTGGGGTCTGTACCACGGAGACCTCAATTTCGCGTTCCAATCCCGTGCGGCGTTCGCGCACGCGGATTCGCGCCGTGCCCTGCGATAATCCCCGCACCACATAGCCGCCTCCTGCAGGCGACACGCTCAGCACCAGCGGCGCAGGATTGATAATCTCGTAGTCCGCTTCGGTGAGGGGGGTTCCATCGGCACGGACAAGGCGCACTTCCATCGACGCCGTGCTGTTCACCTCCAGCGGGTTGCGCTCCAGAAGCACCTGAAGCTGGGCGGTCTGGGTGATGCCGCCGCCCCCACCGCCACACCCGCCGAACAGCAACGCGAGCAGTATCAGTGCTACTCCAGCTCTCCTGCTTTGCATAGCGAATCACCGAAAGTTTAGACTGCAGGAATTTTTGCGGGGTTCCATGAAGGTTTTAGCAGGCTCAGTAAGAAAAGGGCGCTAACTCAGGTGGCAGCCCCATTCGCTTTCGCGCCTTTTCGTCCGCCATCTCACCAAGAACAGCAATCAACCCAAAATGAGGGTGTACAGGCGACTCTTGCAAGACCTCAGGAATTGCGTCCTCATAAAAGCCCAGCTGGAACATCAGGTACAGCACTATGCCCGGCGTTCCCTGAGATTGATGACGCCAGTTCTCTATGAAGCGAACGATACGCTCCCGATCCGCCGGGGTAAGACGGAGTGCAAGGGCAACGATATTCCCCGCGGAACGGTTCCATTTCAGGACGCCATCCAGTTCTCCAAAGGTCCTGCGTGCTGCCGCGGTGTTCCCCGCACGCAGATACTGCACAAACATAGCAACTTTCAAGTGCCTGTCAAACTCACCCCCCCTGAGCACCTTGATTTCTCTGTTGACTGCTTCCGTATCACCCTGCCTGAGGTAGTGGAGCGCGATAGCAAGACGCGCAGCGGGGCGAAAGTGTGGCTCTTTGATTTGGTTGAGCGCACGCCCTGCTCGAATCACATCGCCTGCCAACGCCCGACGAATCGCGAAGCACGCCAGCCTGTAATCGCGCGATTGGCTACGCGCTGGCATCCGCAAAAGCTCCTCGTAGACCTGCTCGCAAAACCGCTTCGCCAGTTCACGGTGCCCATGCTTCTCCAGCGCATCCACAAAGACTACGCGGTCTAACGATTGGGGCGCAGTCTGCTGCATATGCGTGAGCGCCTCCTGCAGGCGCCCCTTCTCTAACGCATGGAGCGCCAGAAGCAGATGTGCATGGCTCCTTTGCGGTTCGTGCAACTGGCTCAGCAGGCTTTCTATTTCCCTGAACTTGCCCGCGCGCGCCATCGAGGCAAGCAGCGCTGTTCTCATCCATATATAACCAAACTGCCAGTCTGCTTCAAGCGTCTGGAAGATCTCCCGCTGATAGCCCAGTGCTATCAGGCGTTCCAGCGGGGGGTATTCATTCGCCTCAGCGAGGTGCGGAAGGTGAGCTTGCGCAGTAGGACGAGAAAACGCCTGCTGTAGCGTCGTCAGCGCACGCTCGCGCTGACCCTGCGCCGCATAATGCGCTGCGAGCTCCAGTAAAATCAGCCTGTGGAGTGCAGGGTCTGTAATCTCGCGGAGATACTTCTGTGCCCTCCGCTCCAGCCCCAAACGCGCGCAGGTTGCTCCAAGATAGGCATAAATCGGTTCCCTTTGGCTGCGTTCTTGTAATGAGCGGGCGAATTTATCAAGCAGAGGCACCTCTCGGGGGTCAATCTCGTAAGCGTGGACGACCTTCGCGAGGCTTACACATTCCAGCCCGTTCACGGGAATCTTGTGGCGCGGTGGTATCAGGCGAGTCAGCCAGTTCTCCGCATACATATGGGAGAGCGCATATTGCACCAGGAGCGTGACTCTTTCCTTCTCTGGCAGAGCAGGCAAGTTCTCAGGCAGGGCGGGCGGTGCGTGCTGAAAGTAAATCCATAGGGCAACCCCCATTATCAGCGCGAAAAATGCTACTGCTATCCCCATCAGGCGGCGCATAGAACTTCACCTGCTACAGAGTTCGTTGTGGATAAGATTTTCCCTGCACGCAACGCCCTCCAGCAGGAAACCGCCCGCAAACGCCTAAACACAAAAGCGCAATGAAACGCTGGCTCTGTTGGTTCGGTCTATGGCTCACGCTTGTTGGCGTCTTTGCGCAGGACACGCCGTACCGTCTCCCTGATGTGTACGCCATTCGGGGCGCACGGATTGTGCCCGTGTCTGCACCGCCGATTGAGAACGGCGTGCTGGTGGTGCGCAACGGCGTTATTGAAGCCATCGGTGCTGCCGACTTGGTCTCCATCCCAGCCGACGCGGAAGTGATTGAGGGCGAGGGGCTGACGGTTTATCCCGCCTTCATAGATGCTTTCACCAGTCTGGGGATGCCCGCCCAGCCAAATGACCCCGCCTATGCTTCGTATGAACGGGGCAACACTTACCCCAACCCCCACATTCGCCCGGAGCGCGAGGCGACGGTGCTGTGGCAGCCCGACCCGGCGCAACTCACACGCTGGCGTCGGGCAGGGTTCGCCTGCGCCCATGTGGCGCCGCCGCACGGTATTCTCAGCGGTCAGAGCGCGCTGATGAGTCTTGGCGACGGCTCCGCCAGCCAGAGTGTGGTGCGGGCGCCGCTGGGAACGCTTTTGAACCTGCGTGGGCGCGGCGGCTTCACAGAAGGCTTCGGCGGATACCCCAGCTCGCTGATGGGCACAGTTGCGCTGGTACGACAGGTCTTTTACGACGCCCAGCATCAGGCGCAAGTGTGGCAGATTTACACCCAGAACCCGAACGGCAAGCCCCGCCCCAGCATAAGCCGCGCTCTGAGTGCGCTCCAGCCCGCTCTACAGGGGCAGATGCCTATCCTCGCGCTGGCGAATAACGCCCAGGACATCCTGCGCGTGCTGCGAATCGCCGACGAGTTCGGGCTGAAAGTGGTGATTGTGGGCGGTCAGGAAGCGGCGAAAGTCGCCGACGAGCTGGCGAAGCGCCAGATTCCCGTACTGCTCTCGCTGGAGATGCCCGAACCGCTCCGCACCTACGACCCGCTGAACCCGCCGACGCTGACCAGCCTGCGCAACCGCGCGCTGGCGTATCAGAACGCCGCGATTCTGCACGAGAAGGGCGTGCGCTTCGCCTTCACCACCGAAGGCGTGGGCGACCCGGAACGCGCCCTGCGCAACATCCGAATCGCGATTGCGAACGGCTTGCCCGAAGAGGCGGCGCTTCAGGCGCTCACCCTTACACCTGCCCAGGTTTTCGGCGTCGCCGACAAGATGGGCACGCTGGAGGTGGGCAAACTGGCGAACTTCGTGGTGGTGCAGGGCAAGCTCTTTGAGCGCGGCGCACGGTTCCGCTACCTGTTCGTGGACGGCAAGCGCTATCGCCTTGACGAGGAGAGCGCCGCCAGTGCGCCCGCGGTGCCCCGATTCCGCCGCCCGCGCGACTGGGACGCCGAAAACAGCAGCAGCCTGCTGGAAGCCTCCTGCTGTTTCCATCACGCCGAAGGCTCCACGCTCGCCCATATGCTGAGCCACGACCACCTCGCCGGGTTGTGCGAGGAGAACTGCACGGCGCATCTGACCGCAGGCGTGCCGCCCCGTCAGGACTCCCCGCAACCGCCTTCCGAACGGCGCGAGGGCGAAAGCACTTCCCAACAACAGCAGGGCGACGACCTGCCCGTGCTGCCGCGCGTCAAACTGGAGCCGATTATGCCCACGCCTCCTGATGAACACAACACATGGCTCATCCGCAACGCCACCGTGTGGACGCTCACGCAGGATAAACCCCTGCCGAACACCGATGTGCTGATCGTGAACGGCAGGATTCAGGCGGTGGGCAGGAACCTGCAGGCGCCCCCCGAAGCGCGCGTGATTGACGCCACTGGCAAGCACCTCACGCCCGGCATTATTGACTGCCACTCGCATACCGCCATCAGCGGCGGGGTGAATGAGGGCACGAATGTCTGCACGGCGGAAGTGCGCATTCAGGATGTGCTGAACCCCGAAGATGTGAACATCTACCGCCAGCTGGCGGGCGGAGTCACGGGCGCGCTGGTGCTGCATGGCTCGGCGAATGTGATTGGCGGGCAGAGCGCGACCGTCAAATGGCGCTGGGGCAAAACCGCCGACCAGATGCTGTTTGAGGGCGCTCCGACGGGCATCAAGTTCGCGCTGGGTGAGAATGTGAAACGCTCCAACTTCCGTCAGGCGGACGTCCCCACGCGCTACCCCGCCTCGCGCATGGGGGTGGAGCAGGTCATCCGCGAGCGGTTCCTCGCCGCGCTGGACTATAAACGCCACTGGCAGGAGTATCGCGAGGGCAAACGCCCCTACCCACCGCAGCGCGACCTGCAACTGGACGCCCTCGTGGAGATTCTGGAAGGCAAGCGCCTCATTCACTGCCACAGCTACCGCCAGGACGAGATTCTGATGCTCCTGCGCGTGTGCGAATCGTTCGGCGTGCGGGTGGGCACGCTCCAGCATGTGCTGGAGGGCTACAAGGTCGCCAACGAGATTGCGCGGCACGGCGCGGGCGCGTCGTCGTTCTCCGACTGGTGGGCGTATAAGATTGAGGTCTACGATGCGATTCCCTACAACGGCGCGCTGATGGCGGAGCGCGGCGTGGTGGTCTCGTTCAACTCCGACAGTAACGAGCTGGCGCGCCGCCTCAACACCGAAGCCACCAAAGCCATCAAATACGGCGGCTTAAGCGAGGTGGAAGCGCTCAAGTTCGTGACACTCAACCCTGCCAAACAGCTGGGGATTGATCGCTATGTGGGCACGATTGAACCAGGCAAGCATGCTGACCTCGCCCTCTGGAGCGACCATCCGCTCAGCGGCTATGCCCGCTGTGAGAAGACTTTCGTCGACGGCGTGCTTTACTTCGACATCGAGCGCGACCGCGCGTGGCGCGAGCAACTGGAGAAAGAGCGTCAGGAGTATTTGAAAGCGCTACGCCCTGTGTCGCTGTTTGACCGCCCGCAACGCGAGGAGCGCCCGGAGCGCGAGACGACTCGCCCCAGCCGCGAGGCGGTCTCGGTGGAAGGCACATGGCGTGGCACCATCACGGGTCCCGACCCCCTCCCTGCAGAAGGGATTGCCTTCACGCTCACCCTGCGTCAGGAGGGTAATGCGCTCAGCGGCACGCTGGAGACCCTGCTCGGCACGCAGAGCTTCAGCGGCGTGGCGTTTGACCCCAGCACGGGCGCTATCCAGTTCACGCTGGAGGTGCAGGGCATGAGCCTCACAGTGAACGCCACGATCGAGGGCAATCGCATGACGGGCACCATCACTGCGATGGGGATGACATTCAACCTCTCAGCAGAGCGCGTGCCGTAGCGCAGGATTTCGCGCCCCCTCCGTTCGGTTCCCCCTGCTCCGCAAGGGGGGAACCGAACTCTGCCCCGTGCTGGGGTGTGCTACACTCTGTATTGTGAACTCGCTCGCAGGATGTCCAAAGCACCGCATCTCAAGCTTGACGGCTGAAGCCGTTCCTATAAGACGAAGCCGACCTGCGTCGGCTGTTTTAGCCAGCGGAGGCTGGCTTTGTCTCATAGGAACGGGTTCACCCGTCCTGCTCAAGGCGTTTTTGGGGACGCCCTCCCTCTTCGTACCCTTACCAGCCCTACCCCCTCGCAATCAGCTGCCTGTAAAACGGCACGGTCTGCTCCACCGTGTGGCGGATGTGGAACCTGTCCGCCGACTGGCGAGCGTTTTCGGCTAACCGTTGCGCCAGCGCTTTGTCTTTCAGCAGGCGGATAATCGCGTCGGCGAGCGCGTCGGGGTCTTCCACAGGAACCAGCAGCCCCGTTTTCTCATGTTCCACCAGCCGCTGGAGCTGGGGAATCTGGCTCGCAATCACGGGCAGCCCGCACGCCATCGCCTCCATAACCGCCAGCCCCAGCCCTGCGTCGCGCGCGGGTGCCACCAGCACATCCGCCGACACATACAGCTCTTCCACCGCACTCCAGTAGCCGAAGAAACGAATGTGGTGCGGATAGTGGCTATGCAGGGTCAGGTTCACCAGCCGCGCGTTGTCGGGTCCGTCGCCTGCCAGCCAGATGTCCGCCTCAGGGAAAGTCTGCCAGACGCGATTCATGGCACGAATGGCGATATCGAACCCCTTATGGCGCACGAATCGTCCTACGCACAGCACCACCGGACGGTCGGGGGGCACATAGAACTGCTGGCGCATCGCCTCGCGGTTCGGCAGGCGCTCAAAACGCTCCAGGTCAATCCCGCCCGGCACCACTTCCACGCGCTCGGCGGGGATACCACCCCGAATCAACCCCTCGCGCACGCTTTCGGAGACTGCCAGCACGAAACGGGGGTAGCGTGCAATCCAGCGCCAGAGCGCCCGCACCAGCGCGCTCCGATGGAGCAGCAGATGATGTACCGTCCAGACCCACGGGTAGCGGTCGCGAAACGCCAGGGCGCATACCCAGCCCGCCCGCACCCCATGACAATGCACAAACGGGAAACCGCTGGCTTGCTGGCGCAGGGTTTTCACCGCCCGCGAGTCGGCAAGGATGCCGGGGCGGTCGCGAATGAAGTCGGGTCCCGTGAGCGTGGGCGCAAAGCCATGTTCGGGCAGGTACTTAATCAGCCCCTGCACATGGCGGAGCATGCCGCTGCTGCTGGGGCGCACCACTATCAGCATCGGCGTCAGCGGACGCTCGCGCCCGTCCTGATATTTCGGCTCGGTCAAAAGGCTCGGTGCCTCCAGCAAAGTTGGCGCGCTCATCGTGGCACAGGAATTGCCTCCAGAAGGGTCATTAAAATTCTATCTGCCGTCAGCCCCTCCACCTCCGCTTCGGGTTTGAGAATCAGACGGTGGCGTAGCACAGGGAGCGCCATCTGCTTCACATCGTCAGGAGTCACGAACTCGCGCCCCCGTAGCCCCGCAAGCGCTTTGCTTGTCAGCAAAAGCGCGATTCCTGCGCGGGGACTGGCGCCCACCAGCAGGTACTCGTTCTGGCGTGTGCGGCGAACAATCTGCAAAATGTAGTGGCGCACCTCGTCAGAGACCTGAATCTGGCGCACCACCGCGCGACAGCGCTCCAGTGTCTCGGCGTCCCACACGGTCTCAATCCCGACTTCCTCCAGCCGATGGGAGCGGAAGCCCTCGTCATGCAGACGCAGGATGGCGCTTTCTTCGTCCTCAGCAGGGTAGTCCATCACAATCTTCAGCAAAAAGCGGTCTAACTGCGCCTCAGGGAGAGGGTAAGTGCCCTCATACTCAATCGGGTTCTGGGTGGCGAACACCATGAACGGCTGGGGGAGTGGGTGCGGTACGCCGTCGATGGTAACACGCCGCTCCTCCATCGCCTCCAGCAGGGCGGATTGGGTCTTGGGCGGCGTGCGGTTGACCTCATCCGCCAGCACGATATTGGCGAAAATGGGACCCTTGCGCACGCGGAACTCGCCCGTGCGCGTATCGAACACGGTCGTGCCAATCAGGTCAGAGGGCATCAGGTCGGGAGTGAACTGCACGCGACGGAACTCCAGTCCCAGCGTTTGCGCCAGCACGCGCACCAGAAGCGTTTTGGCGATGCCGGGCACGCCCTCCAGCAGCACATGCCCATCTGCCAGCAGGGCGCACAGAGCCTGCTGCAGGGTCGCCTCCTGCCCGATAATCACACGCCGAATCTGTGCCTGCACGCGCTCGACGGTCTCCGCGAGCAGGCTCACCGTGATCAACGCCCGCCTCCTGTCATCGTGTAGAAATCTTTTCAGCGGGGAGGCGAAATCTCCTGCAGGTTTGGGGAAAGTCGGTTCCCCCTGCAGGCAGGAGGAACCGACAGGGAATCCTTACCGCCGACGCCTGCTGAACACAAGCCCTGCCATGCCTGCGCCCAGCATCAGCAGGCTCGCGGGTTCGGGCACGGGCGTAATCGCAAACAAGCCGCCGACTTCGGTATACTCGGCGTTCACAATCAGGATTCCCGTGCCCTGAAACGGCTCGAAACCGTTGCCGTAGTAGGCGATGCTGGTGGGGAACGGGTAGCCGCCGCTGAACTGCCCGAACGGCGTGGATTGCGTGCCCTGCAGCAGGGTCAGCGTGCGCTGGGTGGTGGCGATCAGGTCGCCCTCGCTGTCAAAGGCGAAGCTGACCACACCCGAACCGCCGCCCCCTGCCAGCGACAATACATCCACAAGGCTAACCCCTGTGATGAGACCATCGGCGTCAAAGGTGGGCTGGAACCGAAACACCTGACCGGGATTGCCCGTAAAGGCAGGGTCGTTGGTGTCGCCTGCATAAATCAAGCCGTTGTGGAACCCCAGCCCACCGGCGTAACCTGTACCATAGGCATCCACCAGCACCGTCACCGTGCCGTTCGCAACCCGGTAGAGCTTGTTGGCGTTGGGTCCATCCGCGCCGAGCGCCAGCACCTGGTTGCCCACAATCGCCACATCCGCCACATTCGGCAAAGACCCCACAGGCGCGAGCGTGTTCACAGTGCTGGTTGTCGTGTCCCACTCCAGCAGGGTATCGAGGTCGCCATTCTCGGCGAACACGAGCGTGTTATCGTCGCGCCACGCCAGCCCGCCAAAGAACTGCCACTGCGCGTGGCTGACGGTGGTCAGCACCTGGCGTCCCTGCGGGGCGATACGGTCGTACACGGTGATGGTCGCGCCGCCGCCAAAGCGCCCTGTGGCAACTGCCATCTTGCCAGAGGGGCTGACGGCAACCACGCCTGAGGTCAACTCCAGCGAGAAGGTCTTGAAACCCGTTGGGGGCGTATAGCCCGATACTTGCGCCAGAACAGCCTGTGCGCCAAGCAGCGCATTCCATCCGAACAGGATCAGCATGCGTCTCATCGTACAGAACCTCCTTTCTGGGCGCGATTAAAAAACCATCGCGCCCGACCTGGCTGTCAGGCGCGTTCAGCGATGTACGAGCATAGAGTCTATGCTCCCATCCTGACCGCACCCTGTGCTCGCAGGGCTTCCGCGGCTGCGGAAGCGGTCGACCGTGGCCGGGCATTCGGGCTTGTCCCCTCAAAGGGGGCTTACCGCTGCGGCACAGCGCCGGACTCTCACCGGACTTCCCCCGCTATTTCAGCCCCAATGCGATTGGGGCGCACACGGTCGGGATTGCGTGCGGCTGAATTTTACCTTAACCCACTCCCCACTCGGAACATCAGGCAGACGGAGTGCGTCTAAAGAGCCAGTCCACGATATGCCTTTCGGCGCAGAGTGTGGTACAATACGAGAGGAGGATCACGATGCGTTTTGGATTGCTTGTTGTGTTCGCCCTGTGGAGTGTCGGCTTGGCTCTTGCAGAGCCATCCTGGCTGGTGCCACGCAACAGCTATATTGTGCGTCCTGTCGCCAGCGTGCGCGACCTGGCGAACCAGATTCGCACCGAGCCAGTGGTGGCACAGCGCTACGCACGCCACTTTGGACGGAGCGCCTACGAGCTTGCCGACTACTTTGAGAAAAATCTGGTGCTGGCGAAACTGGAGAGAGCAGAGACCTTCAATGTATACTATGCGCCACCTGATAATCGCCTGCTGGTCGTGCGAAAGACCCTGCCGAAGGACACACCCGTGTTTGTAGATAAAAAGACGCGCAAACCCGTACTGAAAGCGAACTGCGGCAACCCGCTGACTCCCGTGGTATCCATCCCCCACCAGCAGGTTCAGACGCCAGCGACGCCGCTGCTGGTCAGCACTCCCGCACCTCACCTCGCTCAGGAAGTTACCCTGCCTGAAGTGCCCACCGTTGAGCTGGTGGAGCTGCCGCTGGAAGAGGTGGTCGCGGCGGATGTGCTACCCACCGAAGTGATTGCCGAGGTGATGCCCGAGCTGGAGCCAGAGCCAACCGAAGTGCTGGCGGAGGCGATGCCCGCGCCCGCGGAACCCATGCCGCCTGTTGTGAACCGCGCAGGGGCGCCGTGGTGGCTGCTGATTCCAGTTGGGGGGCTACTGATACGCGACCAGGGCGATAACCTACCTCCGATTCCGGAACCGGGCAGTCTGATGGCGCTTGGGGCAGGATTGGGCTTGCTCTACCCGCTCTCGCGCAGGGCGTTCAGGCGCTCCCAGAAGGTCAGCCAGCGCGGTTCGGCATCCACGACCGACTCGGCGTAGCGCAACGCGGCGCGCACCAGACGCTCCGCGCCCACCACAGGTTCCTGCGGCGGTTGTGCCTGCAGGAGCCACCCCTGAATGGTCTGCACCTGCTCTGCCGAAAGCGCGGTGAGGTTAGGGCGCGAAGGCATACATCGGGCACATACGCAGCCGCCCTCCCCCAGTTGCCAGTCGCCGCCTGTGATGGGGTGTCCGCACTCACGACATCGGCTCAGGTCGGGCGCGTAGCCCAGTATTGCCAGCCAGCGCCAGAGCGCCCAGCCCACAATTGTCGCCACATCGCCTCCCTGCTCCAGCCGCTCCAGCGCCTGAATGAGTGTGAAATAGGCTTCAGGCTCGGCATGCTCTTCGGCAAGCCAGCGATCCAGCGTTTCACAGAGCGCCAGTGCCGCGCTCAGGCGTTCTAAATCTGTGCGCACCTGCAGGTAGGTACGCAAAAGGTGCGGTTGAACCAGCAGCCGTTGATGGCGCCCTTCAATCACACGGGCGCTGAGGCGGTTCAGGGGTTCCGTGAGTAATCCCATGCGACTGTTGGGTTTTTGCGTGCCCCGCACCCGCAGGCGCAGTTTGCCGCGTTCGGGCGTGAGAAAGCTCACCACACGGTCTGCCTCGCCCGAAGTCCAGCGCCGCAGAATCACCCCCTCCAGCACCTGTTCACGCGCCATCGCTCACCCGATGTAGACCGTCTTGATGTTCACGAACTCATGAATGCCGAACAGCCCCAGTTCGCGCCCGAAGCCGCTCTCTTTGATGCCGCCAAACGGCAGGCGTGGGTCGGAAAACACGAAATGGTTCACAAAGCAGTTGCCTGCTTCCAGCCTGTCGCGGGCAATCTCTTCGCCCAGCCGGATGTTCTCGGTGAACACGCTCGCGCCCAAGCCATAGCGCGACTCGTTCGCCCGCTGAACCGCCTCATATCGGCTGGAAACAGGCACGATCGGGGTTACGGGACCGAAGGTCTCCTCGTTCCACACGGGCATATCGGGAGTGATGTCCACCATCACCGTGGGGGGATAGAAGTAGCCGCGTCCTTCGGGGATGTCGCCGCCCAGCAGTACACGCGCGCCCGCCTCGATGCTCTGGCGCACCTGACGATGCAGGTTCTCGCGTAAGTCGGCGCGCGCCAGTGGACCAATTGTGGTCGCCTCGTCCATCGGGTCGCCCATCACCTGCTGGCGGCTGCCCTCCACAAAGCGCTCCACAAACGCCTCATACAGGGGACTTTCCACCAGAATGCGCTTGGTGGCGATGCAGCTCTGCCCGGAGTTGATGTAGCGCCCCTGCAGGCACTGTGCCACCGCCAGCTCTAAATTCGCATCGCGAAGCACAATCGCGGGGTCGCTGCCGCCCAGCTCCAGCACGCACTTTTTGAGCGCCTCGCCTGCCACCTGCGCCACTGCCCGCCCGGCACGGGGAGAGCCTGTGAGCGTGACTCCTGCCACCCGCGGATGGCGAATCAGGTCGGGAATCTGCTCCACCTCCACCAGCGCGACCCGCAACAGGTCAAACGGCAGCCCCGTCTGACGAAACGCCTCCACAACCGCCAGCCCACATGTGGGCGTGTTGGGCGCAGGCTTGAGCAGAACCGTGTTGCCCGCCATCAGCGCAGGCACAGCGAACCGAAACACTTGCCAGAGCGGAAAGTTCCACGGCATAATCGCCAGAATCACGCCCAGCGGCTGAAACGCCACATAACTTTTGCGGGCGTCGGTCAGCACTTCCATCGGGTGGAGCATCGATTCAGCGTTCTCGGCGAAATAATCACACGCCCAGGCGCACTTTTCCACCTCAGCGCGCGCCTGCGTGATGGGTTTGCCCATCTCGGTGGTAATCAGTTGCGCATAGGCTTCTTTACTCTGGCGCAGGTGCTGGGCGACCTTGCGGATGGCATCGGCACGCTCCCGAAAGCTCGCTTCACGCCACTTCAAAAACGCTTGATGGAGGTGCTGCAGCTGCGACTCCACATAGGCACTCTCAGCGCTGGCGTACTCTTTCCAGACCTCTTCGGTATACGGATTTCGGCTGATGAACGGCATGGCTATCCGGAATTGTACCTGACAGCTTTTCAGCCCTGATTCCGCACGAAAAACATCACATATTCGTGTTTGAACACATACAGCCCATCGCGCAGAGCGCGATAACGCCAGAGCGCATGCTGACCCCGCTTGCCCCGGTTCTCCTGAATATCCTTCACGCAGAGGCTCTTGAGCGTGTAGCCCAGTCGCATCAGGCGCTCCATCGCGTAGAACCCCAGCGGTACCCATTCCCCTTTGGCATATTTATCGCCGATGACCAGCACCAGATAGCGTCCCGGCTGAAGCAGAGGCGTGAAGTTGCGGGCGACCTGTTCCAGCTGCGTCAGAAAGGTTTCCACATCGGGCGCATTAGAGAGGTCCTGAGGCGAATCGCTGAAGCGAATAATATCATGATAAGGAGGGTGCAGAATGAGCAGATGCGCATGCTCAAATCCCCACTCGCCCATCAGGGTACGCAGACTTTCAACAGTAGCAGGCTGGGTGCTATCGCCCTGGAGCAGGGCAGTCCGCACCTCATAGGGGTTTGCTTCCGCATGCACGCGCTGGAGACTCTCTTCCACGAGGGTCGGGTTCAATTCCACCCCTATCGCGTGGCGTCCCAGCCGGCGCGCTTCAATAAGGGTTGTGCCCGAGCCAGCGAAGGGATCGATGACCAGTTCGCCCTGGCGCGTGAATCGACGCATCGCCTGATTGGGAATTTGTGGCACAAAGTTGCCCCAGTAGTCGCCTTTGTGTGTGCCCTGATTATCTCGCTTTCCCAGAAGCCACAGGCTATCGGTAATCAGGTCGGTGTAGGTACGCCACTGGCTCAGGTCCAGCTCATGGAAGGGTTCTCGCCCGCGCATGGCAAGGATTGTACCTCAGCCTCTGTACAGGCGTGGGGGGCGCTGTCCAAGCCGCGTGGTGATTTCATGAGGTGTGGTGTTCAGCCACGCCGCGAGATGCTCCACACGGATTTCTGCCTCGCCCTCTCTGCCGATGAGGGTTGCCACCTCGCCGGGCGCCACTTCGGGCAGGTCCGAGACATCCACCATCAGCATATCCATGCACACACGCCCTACCTGCCGCACGCGCCTGCCCCGAATCAACACCTCGGCTCGGTTGGTCAGGTGAATCGGGTAGCCGTCGGCATAGCCCACACCCAGCGTGGCAATGCGCCGCGTTCGGGGCGCGCGATAGCGCCAGCCGTAGCTGACGCCCTGCCCCTTCGGGATGGTGCGCACGGAAAGCACCCGCGCCTGCCAGCGCAAGACAGGGCGCAGCCGCTCACACAGGGGATGCGACTCCGCCCCGCGTGGCGCCACCCCATAGAGCAGCAGCCCACAGCGTACAGCGTCCAGATGGCTTTCGGGCAGGTTCAACAAGCCTGCACTGGCGCTGGCGTGCAGAGCCACTTGAGGGAAGCCCGCTTCCCGAAGCCGTTCCAGCGCGGTGAGGAAGCTGCGTAGCTGGGCGCGGGTAGACTCCAGATCGCTATCGGCGTTCGCGAAATGGGTGAACACGCTCCGCCAGCGGATAGGGGCGCGCGCCTCCCACTCTTCCAGAAACCCACACAGCGACTCAGGGCGCAGCCCCAGCCGGCTCATCCCCGTGTCAATCTCGAGGTGAGCGTCCAGCACAATCCCGTGCGCCTGTGCCGTTTTGCAAGCAAGACGGTAGCCCTCCAGGCTATCGATAACGCCCTCCAGACGGTAGCGGTGTGTTAGTCGCCATGCTTCACTCTCCAGAGGGGGGTAGAGCATCATCATCATCGGCGCTTCGATCCCCGCCTCGCGCAGGTTGATGGCTTCTTCAAGGCTGGCGACAATCAGCCGCTGAGGCGGCTTGGGCAAAGCGGTCAGCGCTCGCGCCACTTCTGTCGCGCCGTGCCCGTAGGCGTCCGCCTTAATCACCGCCCACAGTGCGCAAGAGTCGCCCAGATATGCCTGAACCTGCTGGGCGTTCTCGCGCAGGGCGCTCAAGTCGATCTCCAGCCAGTTTGTTGCCCGCACGCATGCAACTCCTTTTCGCGCTACTTTCTGTGTGCCGCAGCGTACATCCCGCGGATATAGATAATTTGCCCCGCGTGATAGTAGTCATGCTCTGCCAGCATCAGCAGCAGCTTGCCCGTTTCCATACGCCCCATGCCCCATGTGGGGCGCTCCACGAGCAGGTCGTCGTCAGTGAGCGGGGCAAGCACATCGAGCGTGGTTTCGTAACCTTCCTGTGCAATCTGTAGCGCCGCCTGCAGGTTGCCCCCCATCGCCTTAAAGCGATGCTCCATCGCCACCCAGTCCACTGAGCCTTCACCGAACGCAGTGGAGACCTGCACCAGCTTGTCTGCGCCCGTGTGAAAAATGATTTTCAAAATAGAGCCATCCGCCCACGAGTATCCCTTGTAGCCTGTTGGGGGAATCCACAGGGCTTCCTCCTCGGTAAGGTTTTGTACCGCTGTTTTGAAGCTGTGGTACTTACTGCCTTCGTAAGCCTGAATAAGCAGTTCCCGGATAAAGTTCACCTGTGTTCTCATCGCGTACTCCTATGCGAGCGGTATCTGGTGTTGTCGGGCGCTCTGCAAGAGATGGGTGCGCAGGGCGTCCTGCACAATTGTACCCGCTGACGGCTCCGCGCCCGCTGTGACGCGAAACAGATAACGACCGGCTTCCAGCGTGAGCGGTCAAACCCAATTTCAATCGCAATCTTCTGGGGGACTATTCTGAAAGCCCCTGTTCTCTGCGCAAACGCGCTATCTCTTCACGAATTGCGTCTACCACTTCGGGGTTGGCAATTTGCCTGGTATTATCCTTCTTGATTGAAAATACAATAAAGACCCGCCCACCCACCTGTTTCTCAAATCGGCGATGCGACTCTGCCATCCACTCATGCCACTTGTGTGCTTCAGGGAGCTGCGCGTAGCTCACCGGCTTGATCTGAATACCGATGTAGCGCTCACCCACCTTGATGTAGAAGTCTATGTTGTATTTCCTGTCCCACTCATCAGGCGCAGGTTCCATCTTAACTTGCAGAAGCGTCTCCAGTTGCTCGTAAACGGTCTTCTTCTCTCTGAGATAACCCTCAAAAGTGCGCTTTATTACCACCTCATACACATACTGAATACAGTCTTCTTCGGTAATTGCCTCTATCTCGGCACGGAGCTGTTCACTGATTTTGACATAAAGCCTGCGTCCTATCTCGTTGAGGTGTTCCTCCATCGTGTCAGCCAGCATCTTTTGCGTGGGACGCACTTTTTCAAAGTAGTAGCGCTCCCATTCTTCCAGTGTGCGGGGGGCACATTCACGGATGCTTTCCGAGAGCTTGCCCACATAGTGCGGGCGGTTATATTGCCAGCGATTGAAGGCAATATTCAGAATCCACTCCTTAGACGAGCCTCTGGGTTCCATTTCGTCGTCGCTCCGCCTCAATAAACCGCTCGCGATAGCGGTACTCACGCTCCCTGTCCGCCTCTGCCAGCCCCATCTCGATCATTTTTCGATTCACAAACAACCGATTGGTCAGATAAAGGTACACGGGCACAGGCTGTCCTGCGCTTTCATGGGGGCACTCAAACCGCAATAGCACTCTTTTGCCGACTACATAAGTTTTCAAATATCCTAAAGCCTGCTCTTGAAGCGCCGCAGGAACCCGCACGCCCAGCAGGGCAACCTGCAGCCCCTCTTCCGTGAGCAGGACAGGGTTTCCTGCCGCAAAATGAGCAACCCCCACGACTCGATAGGTCGCCTCAGGTTCCACACGCACCTGCTTCGGCTCTATCAGGGGCGTGGCATCTTTGATACGGGGCGCGTACCCCTCTGGCGGCTCTACGGGAGGCAGCGCCTCCCCACGCTGGTAAATGCTCACTCTCGGGGGGAGCAGGCTGTCCATCCCCAGCCGCTGACGAATCAGGGGCAGGTAGTCTACCTGTATCTCGTAGCCAATTGCATTACGGTTCAATTCAAGCGCCGCTTTGAGCGTTGTGCCGCTCCCTACAAACGGGTCCAGCACAGTTTCCCCCACAAACGAGAACATCCGTATCAGTCGGCGCGGCAACTCTTCAGGGAACATCGCCTCATGAAACGCCTGTCGCTCGCCAGCAAACTGCCAGTGCCCGCTGAAAAAGGTCTTCCACTCGTCTGTAGTAAGCACCGACGCTTCTCGCACTTCGGGCGAAGGAGACGCCCCTTTGCCCGGTTTACGAAACAGCAAGATATACTCGTAATCCAGCTCCACGATACCGTTCGGCGGATAGGGAAAAGACCCCATCACCACCGCTCCCCCTGAAGGACGCATCGTGGTCTTCTTTTGCCAGATGATAGCGCCCAGGTAATCAAAGCCTATTGTTTCGCACTGCGCAATTATCTCTGCATGGAGCGGGATCACCTTATATTGCCCATAGATTACTGCGCGGGCGAACTGGTCGCCGATATTGATGCACAACCGCCGCCCCGGCATCAGCACGCGCCAGCATTCACGCCATACGCGGCTCAAGTCGTACAGATACTCGTGCAAGGTTTGCCCGTAGCCGATCTGATGGGGCACGCCGTAGTCTTTGATATGCCAGTAGGGGGGCGAGGTGACGACAAGCGCGACGCTTTCACTGGGCGTCTCCGCCATGTTCCGACTATCGGCGAGGTAAACCTTTGCCGCGCAGGTGTCGGTTAGCGCCATCCGTAGCAGTATACCTCACCGCATACACGAGCCGTTGCGCCTAGGCGAGCGGTATCTGGTGTTGTCGGGCGCTCTGCAAGAGATGGGCGCGCAGGGCGTCCTGCACAATTGTACCCGCTGACGGCTCCGCGCCCGCTGTGATGCGAAACAGATAACGGCTGGCTTCCAGCGTGAGCGGTCCCTCGAGGGAGGGTGGGGTCTTCAGGGAAGGATGTTCGAACGCGGCGAGGCTCTGCTCCAGCCACTGACGGGCGGAGTTCAGCTCTATCGTGCTGGCAATCCCGACTTCAATCGCAATCTTCTGCTCGCCGCGACTATGGTTGATCACACGGGTAATGCTGCTGTTGGCGAGCGTGATGAGTCTGCCCGAATCGTCGCGAATGCGGGTGATACGCATGCCCATCGTTTCCACCACGCCGCTGACACCATCAATCGTGACATATTCGCCCACCGCGAACTGGTCTTCCACGAGAATAAAAAAGCCGTTCAGCACATCACGCACAATCTGCTGGGCGCCGAAGCTGATGGCAAGCCCCGCCACCCCCGCCGTCGCCAGCACAGGACCCAGATTGACCCCCAGAATGCTTAGAATCGTGAAAATCACCACGAACAGCAGCACATAGTTCAGCACGCTCACCAGCAGCGCGGTGATGGTCTGCACCTGCGCCTGCCGTCGGGAGGAGAGCTCTATTTTTCGGGTGAGCGCGGCGACGGTCGCATGAATGGCGCGCCCGCCAATCCAGCGAGCCACTGCTGCGCCCAGCAACACGAGCAGAATTTTGCCCGCGCTCGCCAGCACCGTATCGAGATGACGCTCCCACAGCGACTGGACGAACTCCCACATAGCGTGGGGAGTATACCTTGTGGTGGAGAAAAGTGAATTTACTCTTCAAGCACTCCCCGAATCGTCCCCTGCTCCATCTGCTCCCAGTCCGCCACAGGCAGGTTCATCGCGAACAGAAAACGGTTATACTACCAGCGATTGAAGGCAATATTCAGAATCCACTCCTTAGACGAGCCTCTGGGTTCCATTTCGTCGTCGCTCCGCGTATTGCCCATAGACGACCGCTCAGGCGAACGGGTCGCCGATATTGATGCACACCCCCCGCCCCGGCATCAGCACGGCGCCAGCATCCGCGCCATACGCGGCTGGCACCATCCGTAGCCGTATACCTCACTGTGCCATGAAAGCCTCACTCCTGCACCACAATCCGAAACGCCTCGCTGGAGACGCTGAACGGCGCATACATCCCCCACAGGCGCGCCGGCAGTATGCTGTATTCGCCAGGCACCTCCGCACGCACCAGAAACACAAACCGTTTGGTGTCGTCGTACCACCACCAGCGGGACTGGAAGCTGAGCGCGCGGTCGTCCCGTATCTCGCTGTAGTCGCTCGCCCACCAGCCCGCTTTCAGAAACGCCTCGGTGTCCACGGGCGCGCAGCCTGCAGGGAATGGCGCCTCCAGCACCGAGTAGTCCCAGTCAGACACATTGCGTGGGCGTGTGAGTTCCACCTCGACCCGAAGGAGCGTGCCCGCGCGCACGACGCCCCCCAGCGGAATGGGGCGGAGCGTTTCGGAAGGTGTCAGCACATCCTGCGACGGCTGGAGCGCGTAAAGGCGCATTCGGATAACTCCCGACTGCCCCTCTGCATAGGTGAGCGGACGCCAGCTGGTGAGCCGCGCGACCACAATCGGCACACCGCTTTCCGCACGCAGGCGAATCAGGTTCTCACCCCTGCGTAGCCATTCGCTCTGCAGGCGCACTTTGCCCTCAAACGCGGGCACGGGCTTGTCGTTCACCCACACCTGCACGCGGGGTTTACCACGAGCGTCGGCTCCTTCATAGCGCTGGATATACGCCAGCAGTGCCTCAATCGCGAGCGCACTATCATAAGAGGAGTACCACGCCTCGCCATACTGCGTCAGCACCAGCCCCAGCACGGTCTTCTCCACCATCTGCCGGTAGCGCCGCGGCGTCAGGTTCAGCTCGTCCTGAAACGGCTCCAGCTTCAGCAGCAGCCGAAGCGCTCGCGCCTGACTCGCCACCTTCTTCACAAACAGGTCATCCCGCTCCTCACGGAACCAGTAGAGGGCGTCGGCGGTCTCGCGGTAATCGTTCTGCAGGGCGTTCCAGAGCGTGCGCAAATGCTTCCGGGCGTTGGGCAAATCGGACCAGTGAACCAGCAGCATCATCATCTGCATACGCAGCTCGTGAACCCAGAGTCCCTGCATGTTGAGGCATTGCTGGGTCATGCGGTTCAGCAGGGCTGGCTCTTCACGCAGGGCGTCTGGGGCGGGTTCGCCCATCTCCGCAAGGGCTTCCAGCACCTCCAGCAGGGGGTCTATTGAAGGCGAGGGCACTTCCTGTAGCGCCTCGCGATACTTTCTCACCTCCGAATCTGCCATGCGTTGCAGCACGCTCAGCCCGCGCTCGTAGAGCGGTTCGGGCACAGGCACGCCCGCTTGCTTCGCCAGATATAAGCCTCGCATGGCGTAGGCGGTGATCCATGGCTCTGGCTCTTCGGCTTCCCACCAGCCCCAGCCGCCGTCGGGCGATTCCAGCTCCGCAAGGCGTTGAAGCCCTGCTTTGAGCACCTCCTCCACGCGCTTTTCCAGTTCAGGGGGCATCGGCTCGCCCCGCTGCCGATAGACCGCCCGCGCCAGCACCGCAGGCACGAAGCGGCTCACTGTCTGCTCCACACAGCCGTAGGGATACTCAATCAGATAGTCCAGCCGCGCGGTCAAAAACTGGAGCAGGGTCGGCTGAACCTCTATCTCCAGCGTGCCCAGTTCGTGTCGGCTATCGGGAAGCAAGTTCATCACAATCTGGCGTTCCGCTTTGAGGAGCAGGACGCGCGTGGCGACCTGGGGTGTGGCGGCGGGCTTGACCTCAAATTGGCGTTCTTCGGCGTCGCTGAGCCTGCCGTTGACCTCCCGCGCCGAAACCCGTATCGTTTGCACCCCCACCTTGCGAGCGCGATAGGGGTAGCTCAGCGTGCGCGAGTCGTTGGGCGCGACGGTCAGCTGCTGGCTCTGCGTGCCTTCGGGCGTGTGCCACACCACCTGCACGGTTCGGGGCTGATGGGTGTTGTTGCTCACAATCGCGCTGAGTTCGGTTTTGTCGCCTTCCACCAGCCACAGGGGCGTGCGCAGGCGCACCATCAGGTCTTTGGCGCTTTTGATGGCGGTTTTCGCATAGCCGACCTGCGTTTTCAGCGTGTGTCCCCACACAGTGAGCCGCCACTCGGTCAGGTTATCGGGCAGGCGGAAGGTGGTTTGCGCCACGCCCTGCGGGTTGGTGCGCAGGTGGGGCAGCCAGAAGGCGGTGTCGGGGAAGTCGCGTCGCGTGTCCTCCACCTCGCCCTTGTCGCCCTGTAGCGCCAGATACGGCGCGGAAAAGCTGGTGGACACTCTGTTGAACCTGTGCGCATAAAAGGCGTGACGCAGCCGATGTGGGTCGTCTTCCATAATGGAGTAGATGCCCTCGTCCACCACCGCGAGCGACAGCTCCGCAGGCACGGGTCGCCCCTGCGCGTCGGTGGTCTGGATGCGCACCTCCACCGTGTCGCGCGGCGCGTAGCGGGCACGATCCGTCTGAACTCTGATGTTGAGGTCGGCGTTTTGCGTGCCTACCACCACATCGAGCGTGCGCTGGTAGAGCTGCTTGTCACGCACCATACACACGCTCACATAGGCGGTGGGGATTTGCGCTGTCGTGAGCGGGATTTTCACGCGGGTGAGACTCCCCGTCGCTTTCACAACCTGCGACTGGAAAAGCCGCGCTCCCTCCAGACTCACATAGTACACCGCGTCGGGATAGGGCGAACGGATGGCAACCTCCACGCTCTCGCCGGGCATGTATTGCTCTTTCTGGAGGCGTACCTCCAGGGGGTTTCGAGAATCGGGCACTTCCTGCGCCCAGTAGCGGCGCCCGAAGATCCAGAGCGTAGTGCTTTCCTCGCACCGCCTCCCCGTGGGGTCCTGCGCTGAGACCACCAGCTGCCACTCGCCCGATTCGGGAGGCGTCCACTCCAGCACCGCTTTGCCCTGAGTGTCGGTCTGGAGGGTCTGGCGGAAGGGATACTCCGTTACGCGATAGCGTCCTGCCCAGGTGAATCGCCCCGCCTTCACCTGCAGGGTGGTTTGCACGGGCTGTTTCGTGCGGAGATCCTGCACCTCCACCTCAATACGGTAGGGCTGATTGGGTTCGCCGAACCAGTATTCGGGCTTGATGCGGATTTCCCACGCGCATGGCGCGATGGAGAACCGCACGCTGGCTTTCGCCGCTTCCCAGCCCTCGCTCAAGCCCGACAGGCTCAGCGTGAAGGGGTATGGCTCCGTACCAAGCATCTCAGTATCCCCTTCTGGGAGCAGGTCGCGCGCCCGGAAGCGGAGCCTCAGCCGCCCCTGCCCATCGGTCGTCGCCTCGCCTGTCAGCACCTCCTCGCCGTAAACCCCGCCCACCTCTTGCCAAGGCGGTCCGTTGCACACAATACAGCCGTAATCGTCCGAAACCCGCGGCTCGCGATAGACCTGGTACTCTATCTTCGTGTTTGGCACGGGCATTCCGAAGTAATATTCGGTGTAGACCTCCACCTCTATCGTCTCGTCCTCAAAATAGAGCGTTTTGCTGGGGCGCGCCTGAATGCGGTAGCTCGGCTTGCGATACGCGCTCACGGGGATGCCCTGATCTATCGTGCCGTAGTCGCCCACTTTAGCGAATAGGGTGTAATATCCTGTGGACGATTCGGGCGACAGGGTAAACTCGCCAGAGAACGCGCCGTAGTCGTTGAGCTTGACCTGCTGGGTGGTGTAGGTCTCATCGCGGGGGTCTACTACCTCTATCTCCACAGGGGTGTTTGAAGGCGGGACGATATAGCCCTGTGGGGTTTGCAGGCGCACGATACCCTTATAGTGGATGGTGTGTCCGGGGCGGTAGATGGGGCGGTCGGTGTAGATGGCTCCATACAGGGGGTTATCGCCGCGTCCGTAGGCATAGCCGAAAGCCCAGTGGACGAGGCGCGACCCGTCGGCAGAGAGGGCGAAAATGTAAATCCTTTCGCCCCTGCCTCCCTGAACGCGCCAGATTCCCTGCGCGTCGGTGCGCCCTTCGCCCAGTTTCTGGAGTTCGCGCGCGAGCGACTCCCAGAGTTGCAGGCGCACATTCGGTACCGGCTGCCCCGTCTTGAGGTCGGCGCACCAAAACTCCATGCGTTCGCCGTCCTGCTTGAAAACGATTCCGAAACGGCTAACGACCACCACCGCCGCGCGCTCCAGGGCGCCCACCCTGATTCGGGCGATGTAAACCCCCTCTGGCTGGCGCGGCAGCTCTATATAGCGTGTGAATACCCCTTCCGGGTCGCGCCCCGTAATCGGCGTTCGCTGCGTCCATACAAGCTCCAGCGTGTCGGCGAGCTTCTCAAACTCGTCCTGCAGCTCTCGTGAGGAGCGCCACCAGCCGTAGCGCAGGTCTTCCAGCAAGCGCATCAAGCGCCGCGAGGGCGCGCGATCGCCCTTGAGCGTGAGCAGCGCCACCTCCATCTCGTCTTCCTGCGTGAAACCGCGGACGCCAATTTTGAGCGGCTCATCGGGGTGGTAGACAGCCTGAGGGTGAATCAACTCCATAAAGTCCTCGTTCGGCTGCAGGTAGAGGTCTTGCTCCACACGCGCGCCTTCGGGGATTGCCACCTCGATCTCATCATAATGAGGCGGCTGTCTTAGCGAGTGCGCTTGAGAGTACGCCGTGAGCCGATAGACCCCTGCAGGAATCCCGCGCAGGGCGAACCGTCCATGGGCGTCTGTGCGCGCAGACCAGATGGAACCCACTGCGTCGCGTTCCTCTTCAATCCAGCCCTGTTCCAGCAGGAGCGCCCTGCGTCGCGCGCCTTCTGAAGATTCTTCGGGCAGGCGTTTCTGCAGAACCAGCATCACTTCCGCCTTCGGAATGGGCTGAAGCGTACGACTGGAGAACACGCGCCCCACCAGCGTGCCGCGCGGCGGCTCGTTTTGAATCCACTCGGCGACCGCATAAAACTGCACCAGCACGAGAATCACTATGCCCAGCAATCCGTGCAGCCATCGTGATGTAGACATCCCTTCGGTTCCCTCCCTGTTGCGCTACGGATTCGACGAGGGAGTGCAAAGAACGCTTCACATGTGCGAGTCGCAGGGGTGGAGGCATCGGGGTGCGACGCCTTTGAGTGGAACACCGCCTGCAGGCAGGCTTCACTTAAGGGGCAACTCCAGCGCAATCTCTTATCGTCGTTATGGTTTTTAATCGTCGCAAAATCTATCCGCGGCAGTATAGTTCCAGAAGACCCCATGTTTTGCCAGCAACGCTGTCATCTCGTAGCGTGTGGCAACACCAGCAACCTCCGCCGCCTTCTCCAGAGAGAGCCGACCTTGACGGTAAAGCTCCACGGCAATAACCTCGCGAATGAAACCCTCCCGTTCCTGTTGCTGCAAGCCTGTCGCCACAAGCACGGACTGCGGTATCGCCACCGTCACCGTGATGGTTCCCATCGTTCACTACTCCCGATGTTATCGGGATACCCTACTGTGGCGCTAAAACTTCCAGAAATAGGGTATCAGCAGGCTGGCGAGGAGCCAGAAGAGCAGGTTCAACGGCGCGCCCACGCGCAAAAAGTCGCGGAACTCATACTGCCCCACGCCGAATACCATCGTGTTGGTCTGATAGCCCACAGGCGTCATGAAGCTGGAGGAGGCGGCGTAGGCGACCGCGAACAGAAACGGGCGCGCGTCCACGCCCAGCGTGCTGGCGACCTCAATCGCCAGCGCCGCCATCAGCACCGCTGTGGCGTTATTGGACATCATCTCGGTCAGCAGCGAGGTGAGCAGGTAAAACGCCGCCAGCACGACATACGGTCCCAGCCCGCCTAAGGTGTGCATAATTTGCGTGGTCAGCCATCGGGCGGCGCCTGTGGTCTCCATCGCCGTGCCCAGCGCCAGCATGCCGCCCAGCATCACCATCAGCCGCCAGTCCACCGCCTGAACCGCCTCTTCAGGGGTGAGGCATCGGGTCAGCACCATCAGCAGTGCGCCAGCCAGCGCCGCGACCGCCGTTGGCTGCCACCCCAGCGAGGCGACCACAATCACGCCCGCCATAATCGCGCTCGCCAGCAGCGCCTGCCCCGTTCGTGCAGGACTAAACGCCCGCTGAGAAACCAGCAGGAAATCGGGGTTCTGGGCAATCTCTGCAAGGCGCTCGCGTGGGGCGCGAATCAGCAGGGTATCGCCTGCTTGCAGGGGCACCTCAGCAATCTGTTCCAGCAGCGTCTCCTGACGGTGGCGCAACGCCAGCACAGTGGCGCCAAAGCGGTTACGAAACCGCGCCTGCTTGAGCGACTTGCCGATAAGCGAGGCGTTCGGGGTAATCACCACCTCGGCAAGCAGGTAGTCCTCCGGCTCCTCGTGGAACTGCGCGGCGGGCAGGGGCGTCAGCCCGTAGCGTGTCTGCAACGCCTCCAGTTTGTCCAGTGGACAGCGCACCCGCAACACATCCCCCGCCTGAATCAGGCGGTCGGGCAACGGCAGCAAGCGGATGCCGTTGCGCCAGATGTCCAGCACCTCCACGCCCAGCTCGCGCACGAAGTCCGCCTCCATCAGGGGGTTGCCTGCCGACTTCGCCTCCTCGCTCACCACCACCTCCATCAGATAGCGCCCCAGCTGATACGCCTGCGCTGGGTCTGCCTGCGCGCGGCGGTCTGGCAGCAGACGCATGCCGATTGTCAACAGATAGAGCATGCCGACGCCCGTGAAGATCAGCCCCAGCGGCGCGAACTCAAACATCCCCAGCGGTGTCAGCCCCCGTTGCTCGGCAACCCCGCTCACCAGCAAGTTGGTGGAAGTGCCAATCAGCGTGCAGACCCCGCCGAACATCGAGGCGTAAGAAAGCGGTATGAGCCAGCGTGAGGGACTCTGGTTCGCTGACTGCGCCAGATTCAACACAACGGGGATGAGCAACGCCACGACGGCAGTGTTGTTCATAAACGCCGACAGTGCCGCCGCGCCCAGCAACAACAGCACCATCGCCAGCCAGAGGCTCCGACGCCCTATCCGCTCCAGCAGGCGCACAATCTGCTCAATCACGCCCGTGCGTCGCAATCCCTCGCTCAGCACGAACATGCCCGCAATCGTAACCACCGCAGGGTTGCTGAACCCCTTCAAACCCTGTTCTGGCGAAACGAGCCCGCCCATTAGGAGCGTGACCAGCAGGATAAGCGCCACAACCTCAGGGGGAAACCGATTGCTGATAAAAAGCGCGATTGCCGCAACCAGCAGCCCCAGCGTCAGCCCGATTTCCAGCGTCATCGCTCAGAATGAGTCGACAGGCGAGTAGCAGGCAGGGCGCGGCGGCAGCAGAGTGTAGAGTTCATCGGGGATTTCGGGCAGCTCCAGCCCGAACAGCCACGCGAGCGCCAGCGCGGGGGGCAGTTTCTGCGCTGCCGTCCGCGCTTGAGCGCCAAACGGCTCAAACGCCTCCCACAAACGCTCCGGAACACCAACCCGCACCATCGCGCTCCCCATCGGCTGGGGCGCCACATCGGGCAAAAAGGGGCGTACCCAGCGCTCCACATCGCTTCGGGGCAGGAAAAAGCGAATCGCTTCCGCCTCAGCACTCACCGCCATCTGGATTGCGAAGCCAATCAATTTCTGAAACGCCTCTGTGTCGTTGGGCGCGGCGCCCACCTCCTGAACCGAGATGGCGGATACCCTGCGTGTGCCATCCGGGAGCGTGCAATGATGGGTCTCCAGCACCACATAGCCACGAGCGGTGAGGGAATCTTCGGCAATATAAAACGCGCGTCGCCAGTTCGGGTCGTCCCAGCGCGTCCAGATGCGCCAGTAGGCATCGTCGCGCACCACGCTCAAGGGATGGTCGGCGTAGCTCTGGGCGTACCAGACCTGCACCCGCGGCAAATCGTCGGGTTCGGCGGTGCGGAACCGCCAGCCGTCCAGCGCGAGGGGCTGGGGCGTCGCGCTCCACAGGGGGAACGGCACGCGCTCCCAGCCCAGCCGCGCATAAAAGTCATGGATGCCCGTGAACAACAAGCCGAACAGGAAGTCTTCGGCGTCCATCACGCGCTGGGCGTCGCGCATCAGCTGGGTAGAGAACCCGCGCCCCCGGTATTCCGGCAGAGTCGCCACATTCGCGATTCCTGCCATCGGCACTGCCTGACCGTTCAGGCGCACAGCACGGCGCACAATCTGCACCGCCGATACCAGCCGCCCGTCTACCTCGCAGACGCGCGTGTATTCGGGCTTCCACAGCGGCTCTTCAAAGTAGCGCACAAAGTAGTCCGCGCCCGGCGAGAACACCTGCGTCCAGAGCTGCAGACACGCAGGTTGCTCGTGCGGTTCCAGAGCGCGGAACTGGGGGGTCATTCGGCTTCTGGCTCTTCTTCTTCAGTGTCAAACAGGTCGTCGCCCAGCAGACGCTTGCGGTCTTCTTCCGCCAGCTCCTCGAGGCTCACTTCACCCTCCACAAACGGACGCTCCTGATCGTCCTCAGGCAGGATTTTCTCCTCTTCTTCGTCTACCGCGGCGGAGAGCCAGATGCTGGGATTGACCTTCCGGCAATTGTCGCACACAAAACGGATGGCGACCGTCTCGAACCAGAGCGGTACTTTTTCCAGTGGTTTGCCACACTCGGCGCATCGAATCATCGGCTTGGAACCTCCTGTTGGCTGGCTTTCTGAGATTGCTTCGCTTTTTCCGCTTCCAGATCGCGCAGGTGCTGGCGATGGGAGAGGATGCCGTTCACCACCATAATCACCCCCGCGAGCAGGTAGAGCCACGCAAGGCGGGGGTCCACATCCTGCCCGGGGTCGGCAATTGCCTCGTTACCGCGCGCCAGCCCGATAATCCCTATAATGAAAAGGACAAGCGCAATCCAGAAGTCGGTCTTCTTCCACCAGCCCATGATAGGGGAGATTATACCTGAGAGACACCCCTTGCACAGCGCAAGAGCCAGTAAACCTATACCGCCACGGTAGTCTGTTCGCTCACCTGCATCAGTCGGGGCGCAACAGGAAACACGCACACAAATTGCGTTCCCTTCCCTAACTCGGAATGAACCTGCACGCTGGCGCCGTGTTTTTCCAGAGCGCGACGCACCAGCATCAGCCCAATCCCGCTGCCGCCCTGCTTTGTGGTAACGGATTGTTCGAAAAGATGGTCGCGCACCTCGGGCGGAAGTCCCGGTCCCGTGTCGCTCACGACCAGAATGGTCTGTTCAGGGTGTTCCACCCAATCGAACTCGATACGCCGTTCGCCGTGCCAGTTTTTCATCGCCTGCATCGCGTTCAGTGTGAGGTTCAGGAACATCTGCATCAGGTAGCGGCGGTCGGCTTCCATCACCAGCGTGCGCGGGATGCGGTTCACAATCTCCACTGGCGGGTTCAGGAGTCGCGCGCCCGAGAGTTTCGCCACCTCGTTCACCACCGCCGCCACCTCCACAGGTTCCATGTGAAGCTCGCTCTCCTCGCGGGTCATCTCCAGCAGGTCCAGCAGATACTGGTGCGCCCGGCGCGTGGATTGCCCAATATTCTCAAAGTATTTCTCTGCCTGAAACGCAGGGTCGCGCTGTGCCCGCATAATCCCCACATCCGCCAGCGACTGAATCGTGTTGAAAAAGTTTTTCAGGTCATGCACAATCCCCCGCACCACCTGTCCGATTGTGCTCAGGCGCTCATGTTCAATCATTTGCCGATACGCGCTCTCCAGCTCGGCATTCGCCTGCTCCAGTTCCTGCGAGAGCCGGTAAATCTGCAAGTTCAGGTGAATCGACATCGCAATCGCCAGCACCCAGTAAGCGATATTCCATGTGGGGACGAAAGCCAAAACCCCATAGTAGACCAGTATATCCACCAGCACGATCGGAATCATCACGCTCATCGCGCCCAGCGTGATTCGGGCATCAGCGGTGAGCCGTCGCCAGTTCCCAAACGCCACCCCAAACACCCAGAGAAAACTCCCCAGATAGAGCAACGAAAAGGCAACTCCCAGCCCACTGCTCTCGCCATGCCAGTAGTAAGTTCCTACCAGGGGCAGGTAAAAACGCTTCAGTTCCGGTTCTATGACCCATCCCATCAGGCTGAAAGCGGTCAGCGGCGCCAGCGAAAACCACAGCCAGCGCACCCCACGCCAGAGGTTCAGCTGGTACAGGTCGCTCATTATCTCCACAAAGAAAACCGCACATATTGAAGACGCCACGAACTGCCCCACCGTAAGCCAGTAGGCATACGGGGGCGGAACAGGAGCCGTTTGATAGAGCATGCTGTCTACCAGCGAAAAAATCAGGCTGGTAACCAGAAAGCCCACAAGGCGGAGATTAATCGCACGCTGGCGTGAGAGGTATGCCTGCAGGCTGTGATGCACAATCAGGTAGCCATACAGCCCCACCGAGAGCCACAAAACCGCGCTGACCCATCCACAAGCCATGAGCGTGCCTCACCGAACTTATTCCACAGGGCGCGGTGAAATTCAAACGCGCGCTCGTGCGCCCGCCTCCAGCGACGCCAGCAGGTCCAGAAACCGCTGAAAGTAGTCGCGGCGCGGTTCTACCTGTTCTAGGGTATCGGCAAGCACGAGCGGAATCTTGAGGATTCGTGCGAGCGTCGCCCCTACACCGCGCTCGGTATGGCTCAACACAAACAGCACCGGCTCCCGGCGCGCCCTCTGGATGACCTCACGCAGTTTTTGCAAGTTTGGCGGCGTTTCTTCATCAGGCTGCAGGCTTCCCAGCGAGCGCATGCCAAGCGTTTCCGTGAGCGGGCGGTAAGCGTCATGCACCGCAATATAGGCTTTGCCCTGCACCAGAGGGCGCAGGTTTTCAATTGCGCCCTGCAACTGGCGGAAGCGCAACTGCGTCCTGCGCCAGCCGGAACGCACCGGCGCCCCGGCAAGCCCATCTGCCTGTGCCCAGTTGAAAATGTGTTCACAACTCGTGTACGCCCGCTTCACATCGAGCCAGAGATGCAGAGAGGCAGGCGCGTGAGGGTGGCGCGTGTGAGCATGATTCAGGAGTGAGTCATGGTGGGAGTGCCCCTCCACGATTTCAGCTAACTCCATAATGGGAATATGCGCGGGGCGCAGAATGCGACGGAGCGCGTCCAGATAGCCCTCCAGCCCGCCCCCGATCGCGATCACCCGGCGGCAGCGCAACGCTTGCTGAACCATCCGCACGGTGAGCGCCGCCTCGTGCGCATCCACCCCGCGCGGCTGGAGCAACTGGACAGGCAGGTTAAGCGCCCGAACCCAGTCGGCAATCACGCCCAGCGTCGCGCCATACATCCTAACCCTCGCGCATCTGCGGGAAGAATATCACCTCACGGATGGAGTCGGTTCCTGTAAGCAACATCACCATGCGGTCAATCCCGATTCCCAGACCGCCTGCAGGGGGCATGCCATACTCCATCGCGTGCAGGAAGTCCTCGTCGTAGGGGTGGGCTTCCTCGTCGCCTGCCTGACGGAGCGCCAGCTGCTGTTCAAACCGCTCACGCTGTTCAAGAGGATCGTTCAACTCGGAAAAAGCGTTCGCGACTTCCTTGCCAAACACATAACCCTCAAACCGTCGCGTGAAGCGGGGGTTATCGGGCTCGCGCTTGGCTAATGGGGAAGTTTCTATCGGAAAGCTATACACAAAGGTCGGTTGCTGGAGATGTTCGGCGACACACTTCTCCAGCACCTTCTCGATGATCCCGCCCACCGTGTCTTTGCGCTCGATGTGAATGCCCAGCTTCTCGGCAGCCTGCGCGGCGCGTTCCAGTGTCTCAAAATCGGCTTCGGTGAGACCCGTATACTCGTGAATCGCGTCCATCAGGCGCACGCGCCGCCACGGCTGGCTGAAATCCACCTGCACGCCGTGCATTTCAAAAACGGTCGTGCCGAAAACGCGCTCCGCCACCGTGCGGAACAGGCGCTCCACCAGCTCCATAATGTCTTCCAGATTCGCATACGCCTGATAGAGCTCCAGCATGGTGAACTCGGGGTTATGGCGCGTGGAGATGCCCTCGTTGCGGAAGACGCGCCCAATCTCGAACACCTTGTCGATGCCCCCAATCAGCACCCGCTTGAGATAAAGCTCCAGCGCAATTCGCAGCTGGAACTCGCGCTGGAGCGCGTTATGATAGGTGATAAAGGGGCGCGCCGCCGCCCCCCCTGCCATCGGCTGCAACACAGGGGTTTCCACCTCAATAAACCCTTCCGACTCCAGAAAACGCCGAATTTCAGACACAATGCGGCAGCGTGCCAGCAGGCGTCGGCGCGATTCGGGGTTCACCAGCAGGTCCAGATAACGCTGGCGGTAGCGCTGCTCCACATCGTGCAGCTCAAACCAGCGTTGCTCCCCCTTCTCTTTCGGGAACGGCACAGGGCGCACCGCTTTGGCTAACAGCGTGAACTCCTGCACATGCACCGTAATCTCGCCCGTGCGGGTACGGAACACAAACCCCTTGACCCCCAGATAGTCGCCCAGGTCCCACAGGTCTATCAGCGAGTAGCGTTCGCCCAGCTCGTCCGCCTTAAGATAAATCTGGAGTTTGCCCGTGGTGTCCATCAGGTGCGCGAAGGTGGCGCGTCCCATCTGGCGAATGGAGAAGATGCGCCCCGCGACACATACTGTTTGCCCTTCCAGGGTCTCAAATTGCTCATGAATCACTTCCAGCGGATGGGTGATCGGGTAGCGCTCTACGGCGAACGGGTCTAACCCCATCGAGCGCAACTTTTGCAATTTCTCCAGACGCACCTGCACCAGCGGGTTCTCTTCTTCAAAATGCCGACTCATATCAGGGATTGTACCCGAATTGGGCAGGAATCGCCCACGGGGCGTGGAAACAGGCTGGCTATGAAACCGAATCGACTATGGGTTCTGACTATCGCAAGCGTATGGTATGGCGTGGCATCAGCGCAGGAGGTTTTAACTCTGGAGGGGGCAATCCAGCAGGCGTTGCAGAATAACGGTCAAGCCCGTGCGTTGTTTGAGGAGCGCGTCGTCTCGCGAGCGCGGCTGGAATCGGCACGCGCCAGCCTGTTTCCCAGTTTTGATATTGCCACCTCATCCACGCGCACGCGCCTGGAACAGGGCGGCACCACAACCGAACTGACCCAGCGGCAGACTGCGTTGAATGCGGAGTGGCTCCTGCTGGATAACGGCGTTCGTAACCTTCGCATTCGGCAGGCGTCGCGTTCTAACGAGGGGGTCTTCTACTCCACGCAGGATAATCTGCGCACGCTGATTTTGCAAACGGCGCGCGCCTACTTTGAAGTGCTTCGCCGTCAGGAGCTGTTGCAGGTCGCCGACGAGACGGTGCGCCGCGCCGAGACAATTCTGCAGGCGGTACGGGCGCAGGCGGAGGTGGGCACCGCGCCCGCCAAAGATGTGCTTCAGGCAGAGGCGGACCTCGCGAACGCGCGCGTGCAACAGATTCAGGCACGGAACGCCCTGCGACTGGCAGAGACTGATCTGAAACGCCTGCTTGGCTGGAGCGCGGAAAAGCCACTGCCCACCCTGCAGAAGGTGGAGAACCCCGCAACTGCCTCCGTGAGCGAAAACCTGCAGGCGCTCTGGGAACAGGCGCGTCGCCAGCGCCCTGACCTGAGGGCGACGGAACTCTCAGCGCAGTCGGCTCGGCTGGCGTTAGAGATTGCCCGCATGAACAGCCTCGTGCAGCTGCGACTCAGCGTGAGCGGCTTCCGTGAGTTTGACCCCAACACACGCACACAGGGGCAAATCCAGATTCTGGCATCGTATCCCCTGTTTGATGGGGGACTGTTGCGCGCGAATCTGCGCGAAGCGGAAGCCAGTTATCGAGGCGCCCTGTTCCGCCTGACGCAGGCAGAGCGCGATGCGTATGCGGAGGTAGAGAGCGCGTATCTGAGCGTGCAGGAGACCCGCGAACGCCTGAGCGCGGCGCAGCTGGCGCTGGCTGCCGCCCAGCGCAATTACGAAGCCGCCCGCGACGCCTTCCAGGAAGGTGCCGGCACCCTGATAGAGGTGCTGACCGCCCAGCTGGCGCTCACCACCGCCCAGACGAACTTCGTGCAGGCAGTCTACGACTCGGCGCTGGCGGACCTCCAGCTGCGTTATGCCACAGGCGCACGCCTCCCCGCCGAACCCTGAGGTATACTTAACCCGAAACCAAAACTGTTGGCACGAGTCTAACACAAAGAGGAAGTGATGCGGGTGTGCAATGGATGAGCGACGCGGATGAGTTCGAAGCGCTGGTCGCCACTTACGAGCGACGCATTTACAACCTGCTCCTGCGCATGGTCAACGACCCCGAAGATGCCGCCGACCTGACGCAGGAGACTTTCTACCGCGCCTTCCGCGCTTACGAACGATTCCGCGGCGACTCCCAGCCCTACACATGGCTCTATCGGATTGCGGTGAACTTAGCCAACGACCACCTTGAAAAGCGCGCCCGTAGACGCAAACGCGAAATTGATTTAAGCACGCTGGAAACCGACGAATGGGGCGAGCCAGTGGAATGGGAGCCAGTAGACCCCGGTCCCAGCCCCGAAGAGTATTTGCTGGAGCAGGAGCTCATCGAGCGCGTGCAACGCCTGATCCAGCAAATGCCACCCGACTACAAGGAGATTATTATCTTGCGTGAATACGAGGAGATGTCCTACGAGGAGATGGCGGAGGTGCTGGGCATCTCGCTGGAGGCGGTGCGCAGCCGACTGGCGCGCGCTCGCGCATGGCTCCGCACACGGCTCGCACCCTACATACATCAGGAGGAGGAACGCTGATGTTCACAAAGCGTACAGTGGGATGGATTCTGCTGGTTGTCCTGTGCTGTACAACGGCAACAGCGCAAACACGCCGAATTGAATCGGTCTCGATTCGAGGCTTGCGCAATGTTTCCGAAAACGCGGTGCTGACCGCGCTTCGACTCAAGCCGGGCGAAGTGTTCAGCGAGTCTTTGCTGGAATCGGATCGGAACGCGTTGGTCGGGATGGGACTCTTCTCGGCGGTGCGCCCGCGCGTGGAACAGACCGAAACAGGCGTGCGCATCCAGTTCGAAGTGGTGGAAAACCCCCTCATCAAAGAGGTACAGTTTTTCGGCAACACCGTGTTTCGGAGCGAGCAATTGCTGGAGCTGATTCGCAACAAGCCCGGAATGGTGTTCAACACCAACTTCACCCGTGTTGATGCGGAAGAAATCGTGCGTGCCTACGCGAAAGAGGGGTACGCCGCGCTGATCGAGGGAATCGTGCCCGATGAAGAGACAGGCACGGTGCGCGTGTATATCACCGAGTTGAAAGTCAACTCCATCCGGGTGGAAGGCAACACCAAGACCCAGCCGTATGTGATTCTGCGCGAGGTGCGTACCAAGCCGGGCGACCTGTATAACCTCAATCGCTGGCAGCGCGACCTGAATCGTATTCTCAACACGGGCTACTTTGAGACCGTGCAATATGAGGAGAACATCAGCGAGGGGGGCGCGACCGACCTCATTATTCGCGTCAAAGAGCAACCGACGGGACGCCTGAATGTGGGATTCGCAGTCGATTCGCGCCGCCGCCTGATTGGCTTGGCGGAGATTTACGAAACCAATTTCCGCGGGCGCGGGCAAACTGTCGGGCTGAACTTTCAAAGCACAGGTGGACGACGGGGCAATAGCATCGAGCTCCTGTTCAGCGAACCCTATCTCGATTCGCGGGGCACGCGCCTTTCCGTCTCGCTGTACGACAAACTGGTCTACCGTTTCACCTCCAACTTCTTCGGGGGCGCGATTGACCCGAATCTGGAACAGCAGTACGACGAGCGCCGTCGCGGCGTCTCGCTCAGTCTGGGGCGCCCGCTGAACGACTTCTTCTCCGCCACGATCGGCGTGCGCACCGAAGATGTGAACACCAACCGTGTCGCGACCTCCACCAGCGGCGGCTTCATCCGCCAGGACGGCTCGATGTGGAGCCTGAGCCTGCGCGGAGTCTACAACACCCGCGATTTTGATTTGGATCCAGCCACAGGACAGTACCTCTCGCTCACGCTGGAGCCGGGGCAAACGAACATCCGCTCGGTGGAGCAGCAGTTTCTGGACGCGGGCGTGGTGCGGCTGGGGCGCTCCAACTTCCTGCGAATCGGGCTGGACTACCGCTTCTACTACTCGCCTCAGGGTGCGCGCCGACAGCCTGACGACCGCCGTCAGGTGCTGGCTGTACGCTTCTACTACGGCACTATCTCAGGCAACATCCCGTTCTTTGAGCAGTTCTTTATCGGCGGCGCCGAAACCCTGCGTGGCTATCCCGAAGACCGCTTCTGGGGGCGCAACGCCGCGCTGCTGAGCTTCGAGTGGCGCCAGCCCATCGAAAAGTCCTTCACAGGCGTGCTGTTCGTCGATATCGGGCACGCATGGGGCGGATACCCAACCGTGAACCAGTTCACGCAGTCGGGCAGCTTCAAACCGCAGGTGGGCTTTGGCTTCGGCATTCGCGTGCGCACCCCCATCGGTCCGCTCCGCGTGGATTACGGCATCGGGCGCGACGGCGGACGCACGCATTTCAGCATCGGACAGCAGTTCTGAAATGGAACTTTCCGGACACCCAGCAGGTATACTCGAAGGACACGGAGGTCAAAACGATGAGAACATGGATGCTTTTGACGCTAAGTATCGCCAGCCTGACGCTGGCAACCGCCCAGAACTTCGGCGTCATCGACGAGCGCCGGATTCTGGAAGAGTCCAACTATGTGAAAGCCATCAACCAGCAACTTCAGGCGGTTCAGGCGCGCTTCGTTCAGGCATTACAGGCGCTTCAGGAAAGCCCTGTTTTGAACACGGAAGAGCGCGATACCCTGTTTAATCTCCTGCTGAAAGAAAACCCGACCGAGGCGGAGCGCCAGCAGGTACAGCAACTGATTACCACGGCGCGCCAGCGCGCGGCGGAACTGGCAACCCTGCGCCAGAAGAGCGAGCTGAGCGAAACCGAAAAAACTGCTCTGGAACGCTTTACCCAGATGGAGCGTGAAGGACGCGAAAACCTGCAGGTGCGTGCCCAACAGCTCGAGCAACAGCTCCAGCAACAGGTTCAGCAACAGCGCGAGGCGACCGAGAAGCGCATCCGCGAAATCGTCGCTCAGATTGCTAAAGAAAAGAAACTGGTGATGGTCTTTTCCAGTGATGTGGTCTACTACGCCGAGAATGACATTACCAGCGAGGTGATTAAGCGATTAGACGCGCAGCAGCCCAATCAGCGGCGCTGAGATGCTTCTCAAGGGGGAACGCGAGAACCGCTCGCGTCCCCTCCCACCTCACCCTGCTCTGCACTCTACTGGCTTCCGCTCTGTGGCTGGGGGGATGTGGCTCGCCACCAGAGCCGGTGCAGGTTCGCCTGCCAGACTCTCAAGCGCCCTCCGTTGCTCCGTTTCCTGCTCTCCCTTCTCTGTCGGAAGCGTTGCCGCGCACGGGAGCGATTCTTGAGTCGCTGACGACACCCCCTTTGCCCGAATCGGTGCGCCAGCGCAGACAGATTGCCATAGAAAGCATTCTGCAACAACGCGCGGCAGTCCGCGAGCAACTGCTGGCAACCCGACTCGAAATCCTGCCCCAGCTGGAAGCACGCTGGCGTGCAGAGATCGAGTCGGAATACGACCTCGCCGCGCTCTACCGCGAATGGGACGAGGCATGGTTTCAGGCGTTTCAGGCGTATGGACGGGAGCGGTTCCTGCCCCTGTTTGAAACCCTCTATTTTGCGCCCGATTCGCCTCGCTATCAGCAAGCCAAGCAGCGGCTGGCGCAACTCGACCAGCAGTTTGCCCAGCAGGAGCAGGCGCTTCAGGGGGCGTTTCAGGAGCGTCTCCAGCGAATTGAGCAGGAGATAGCAGTCCGCCTGCGGGCGAAACGGCGCGAGTTCGAGCGCCAGATGGAGCAGGAGGTAGACCAGATACTCGCCAGCCAGCCCGATTTACGCGAGCTTTACCTGCCTGTGCTGGAGCCGCTATCGCCCTCAAGCGCGGTGAAGGTTCAGATTCCACCCCTTCAATTGCAGGTTTCAGGCGAAAACCTGAACTCTGTGTTCGCCGAGCGACAGGCGCGGGCACAGCGTATGCGTGCTGAGCTCCTTCAGCGGCTGGCGCAGGAATGGGCAGAAGGCAAGGGGTATCGCCTTTCCGATTTGCCCACCGCCCGCGATGCAACGGCGGAGCTGGAGCGCTATCTCTCCGCAAGGTAGCTCAGGAGCGCGTAAAGCCAGTACTGCCCCGCGGGATGATGGCGAAGCGTTCGGGGCGTATCGCCGTGTTCCCCTGTAAAGTGGAGCGTTGTGAAGAGCGCCTTCCCCTTCCCTACTGTCTCTTCGTGCAGGTAGGCGTGGCAGTAGCCCGTGCGTGTATCGACCCGCTGCCAGAGGGGGGTGTATTGCTCCGCGGAAGGCAGGCACGCCTGAGGCAGAAGGGCGTAATCGGCGCTGAAAGCGAAAAGTCGCTCGTCCAGATGTTGGGGCATCCAGCCGAGCCGTTCCCAGACGGGGTGCGGCAAAAACCGATGGGTCGCCTCGCGCCAGAAGGGCATCGCCTGCGTGTGGCTTTTCAGCGGGGGCAACAGCACAAGGCATCGTCCGCCCTGTGCCACCCAATCGTCCAGCCTATCGGGGAGCGCGGTGGCAAGCAGCACAGACTCCCTCTCCGGGGGCTGAGCGCAACGCCGAAAGACCTCTGTGGGTAGCTCCCATTCCTCAAAGCAAAAGGCTGGCTCGTAGAGAGCAACCTGTTCCAGCGCTTCCCACTGCGGGCGCGGATAGATGCCCCACCGCCAGCGGTTTCGGGCAATCACCTCCCCTGCGCCTTCCACCTTCACCATAAAAAGCGCGTGCGTGAGGTTGGAAACCGGCGGTATTTCCACGCTGAGCTGGCACAAAAACAGAGGTGGCTCGCCAGAGGGGGTTGGTATGGGAACTTCTCCGTGCCCCACCTGAGTTTCCCCCAGCCATAGCTCCCAGTACACTTTAAGTTGCGATGGCAGCGGCTTGCCGAAGTGAGAGAGTAAGATGCGGGGGTAAAGCGTCTGCCCGCCGAAGTGATTATAAGGGTCGGGGTTCGCGGGGCGGTCGCCCCCTGCTTGCCACACGCGACGCCGCGCCCAGTCTATCAGCACCACCGTGTCGGCGTTGAAGTCGCGATACGCCTCTAAAGGCACTTTCGGCTCGCCCCGTTCGTCCAGCAAGCCCGCTGTGGCAATCGGGGTGTCTTTCAGCCCTGTAACCACATAGCCCGAAGTGCCCCGCAGCGAGCGCATCGTTTCCAGCACGATTTTGTGGTAAGCCATCATCTCCCTGCGCGAGTTTTCCACCAGTGTCGGCAGGGCGTCCCACAGCCCCTGTGCTTTCAGGCGGTCTTCCACATAGGGGGTCTCATAAAACCAGCGCACGCCCTGGGGGTTCTCCTTTGGGTCTTGCGAGAGCCACCAGAGATGCTTGGGTGCAACTTTCTGGCGTAAACTTATAAAGTCGCGCATCGTGTCGTGGTCGGCAAACTCACCCTGAAGCCACGGCTGGGGCGGGCGCGGCGCTTCCAGAAACGCGCGGAAAGTGGTGCGGGCGTAGTGTGCGTCGCCATAAAGATGATAGTCCGCGAAGTCCGCATACTCCTGAAGCGAACCGCCGTAGCACTCGCCACCGCCGCTGTTGTCGCGCACTAAGGGGCTACCCGTGAGTGCCTTGACGCGCTCATATAGCACGCGCAATCCCTCGGCGGGGAATCGTGCGGAAAGCTCACACCCCAGTGTCCATAGCACGATGCAGGGATGATTTCGCACCTGACGCACGATGGCTTCGTATTCGGCAACCACCTCCTCCAGTCGTTCGGGCGGAATCTGCGGGAGCCACAGGGGCAGCTCCAGCCAGACGGCGACCCCCCTCAAGTCGCAATAGGCGAGGTACCAGTCAGGAGGAACCCACAGGCACGCCTTGAGCATGTTGAAACCTGCCTCTTTGAGAGTTAGCAGCTCCTTGTGTGCCTGCTCGCGGGATGGGTTCGGCGCGTGGGTGTCCAGATACCACCCCCAGTGGAGCAGTCCGCGCGGGTAAAACGGAGTCCCGTTCAGATAAATCTGGCTCCCCTGCACCTCCACCGTGCGCAAGCCAAAAAGCAGGTCTACATAATGCGAATTCTCCCCGACCTCCACGCGACACCAGTAAAGATTGGGCGTCTCTGGCGACCATGCCCGAGGCTCAGGCAGCGTAATCGTATGCGCAAACGCGCCCCGTGCTTTCAGTTCTGCACGATAGGGATTATCCCATCTTTCTTTCAGGGGATATATGTTTATGGTGAGTGGCACGCGGCGCTTGCTCACCACAGAGCCAGAGATGTGAACCGTGCCGTCCGCCTCACCGTGTATCCACAGGTCGCTGAGCCACGCCTCACCTGTATCGAAAAACCGCACAGGCTGCCACAGCCCTCCGAACGGCGAGGACACATACGGTAGAAACCCGCTCAGCACTTCGGGGACGGGGAATCGCGCGCCGCCGTTTTTCGTGATACGCACGGTCAGGTAGTTCTTGCCACGACGCAGGGCGCGTGTGATATTGACGGTGAAGCCATCCCAGATTCCCCGATGGGTTCCCAGCGGCTTGCCGTTCAGCTCGACGACAGCCTCATAACTTGCGCCATCGAATCGGAGCCAGTAGCGCCGCCCACGCTGGGGATACCACTCGAACTTCAGGGTATGGGTGTGGGGTCCTTCAAAGTCGCGGGGCATGCCCTTGTCTTCCCACACCTGCGGGTCGGTTAGCGTGAGTGCGTTTAAAGGGCAGAGCGGAGGGGGAGCGGTGGACATCGCTCTGCCTCCTTAATCTAACACGGGGATTTTTTCCAGCTCTACAGCGGCTTCGCGCGGGTTGGGCACAGGCTCATCGGAGACAATCTTGCCGTCGCGGAAGCGCACGATGCGTTTTGCATGCTCGGCGATATCGGGCTCGTGGGTAACCAGCACAATGGTGCGCCCTTCGCGGTTCAGCTTCTGGAAGATTGCCATAATCTCCTCGCTGGAGCGCGAGTCGAGGTTGCCTGTCGGCTCGTCCGCCAGAATCAGCACGGGGTCTGTTACAATCGCGCGGGCAATCGCAACACGCTGCTGCTGTCCACCTGAGAGCTCGTTCGGGCGATGGTGCATGCGCTCGGCAAGCCCCACCATCTCCAGCGCGCGCTTGGCGCGTTCGGTGCGGTCGCGTACCCCTGCATATAGCAGGGGCAATTCCACATTGCGCAGCGCGCTCATGCGGGGCAGCAGGTTGAAGGTCTGGAACACAAACCCGATATAGCGGTTGCGGATGCGCGCCAGCTGGGCATCGCTCATCTGGCTAACAGGTTCACCGTTCAGGTAATACTCCCCACTCGTGGGGCGGTCCAGGCAGCCAATCAGGTTCATGAAGGTGGACTTGCCCGAGCCAGAGGGTCCCATAATCGCCACGAACTCGCCCGGCATCACGGTAAGGTCTACCCCACGCAACGCATGCACAATCACGCTCCCCATCCGATAGTCTTTCGTCAGATTGCGCACTTCAATAACGGGTTTCATATCGCCTGAAGTATACCCCAGCGCCCTCAGGTTTCGCGGCTCTCACCAGTCCTGTTCGTCTTCGTCCTCTTCTGCTTCCGATTCGAGAGTGAACTCTTCGCCGTACCCCAGCACGGTTTGACAGATTTCTATCGCGTCCGCCCAGTTCTCTCTTGTTCCATCGCTTTCGACGCTCATGTTTTCGTCAAGATAGTGCTTCGCAATTACGAGGAAGACGCATACGGCGAGGTCATATGGCTTGAAAGCTGTTTTGCAGAAGTCCCAGGCAAGCGATTCTTCTGAGTCGTTGGCAATTCGGGGGAAGTAGAATGTTTCGTGGGAGCAGTCGCCGTCGCAGCGGCGTGTGGCAAGCAGAGCGCCAAAATCCGACCATTCCGCGATGGTTTCCACCTGAGGGTTCCCGTGCCAAACGCCTTTTGCTTCTTCGGTTGGCCATGCGACTCCCAGATCCACTCTGGGATGTCCACAGTGTTCTACACCGTTGAACGCCACTTCGTCGGTGGTTATGACGGGTTCGCCGCTGCCATCAGGTCCTGCGAGGGCAACTTCCGCTGCCTGAATCGCGGGCAGCGTCTTTCTGAAATCGGCAACGATGCGATCAAAAATCGGTTGCGGAATCTCCTTAACCCGACTCCAGTAATGAGTGTAGCCCATCTCTGTTTTCCTCCTTGCGGGAATTGACAGGTCAACCGTGCGGTCTGCACGCTCTCTCCATTTTACCGTATGGCTTCTGGCGGTCTGGAGTATACTCTCGGGTGATGGGCAGGGAGACGCTGCGTCGGCTTGCGGCTGGGCTGGCAATCCTCTGGCGGCTGACGATTTTGTCAGCCGAGTTGTTGCACGCCCAGATTGAGGACTCAAACCTCGCGGCGCAACGGCAGTGCCCCGTACGTCTGTTTCACAAGACCCATGGGCATGTGCCCCAGCCTCAGCTGGTTCTGCAGACTGTGCTGAGGGTGATTCTGGCGGAGATTCCGCCTTTACCAGTCTCCCCCCTTGTCTTCCCTTAAAGGGGTAGTTTTTTTCGGGGGTAGCCCGACACACAAAAAAGAGAGCCGCCGACCGAGGCGTTTTTCAGGGTTTTTGGTGGTGTTGGGGAGGCTGGTTTGTGCCCCTGCAAAAAACCTACCCCTATAAGACCTGAAGGAGGGGGGCATCGTGGGTTCCATCGGGCATCTTTGCGACAGAGCGGCTTTAGCCGTCGCTCTTTCGGGGGTATCGTGGGTTCCAGTCGGTAGCGTGGTTGGCTGGTATTCGTCGAATGATACCTTTTCGCAGCTTACCGTCCCCGCAACTGTCTCTCTATCGCCTCTATCTGACGGTTGAGGTCTTTTTGCACCAGCGAAGTCCACACACGCACCAGCAACACGCGCACAACCTCGTCCTTCTCACGCTCCGAACGCTCACGCATCTCCGACGCATAACTCAACAGCCACTCCCACGAAGCCGGCTCCTTGAAGTATAAAGGATGAAGTGCCTCCTCTAACAGCCACGCTGCACTCCGCCGTACCTCCGTCGCCCGATCCGCCTCCAGAAACCGCTCCACCACCCGAACCCACGACGCGACCACCTCCGCAGGATCGTATCCGTACAGATCGTCATAGACCCCTACTACCTCCAACCCAAACGCCTGCAAAAGAGGCTCCGACAACCCCTGCAGGTAGGTCAAGAACTCTATCGTGCGCTCCGTGCGCACACGACTCCGCGCCACATGATACTCCAACTCAGGATACAGCGCCTTCAACCGCTGAGAAAACGCTTCACTCTCCTCCTCCTCAAAGCGAAGATACGCAAGGTACAAATAAAGCACAGCCCGCTGACGCTTCCACAAAGGCAGGCTTCTGTCTTCCACCCGCTGCTTCGCCCACTGCAAACGCTGCGCATAGTCGGTCAAACGATAGTAGGCGCTCTCTTCATCCAGCACCCGCAACAACTCGGCTGACGGCTCCTCTATCCGCATCGCCGGAGACCAGGGCATTCTAAGAACCCGCGCTTCCTCTCCTCTCCAGAAAGACTCTGGTGCGATGTTATAGACCGATCTACCCCTACCGAGGCCAAACCAGCAATCGCCCCACCCAATCACCAGCCAGAGTTTGTCCAAAGAGGGACTGTCCCAGAAAGCCCCCCATTCGGGGCTGTCCGGCAACGCCCTAATCCTCGGAAAGCCCAGCATAATCAGATACTCTTTCCCCGTCTCCCAGATGAGCGGGGCAGGCACTTCATCCCCCCGCTCGCGCTTGCAGCCAATCCAGAGCAACGAAAGGGTCATCCCCGCTCGCAAAGGAAACTCGATGTGGTTCATACGCAGTCGGCTCGCCCAGGTCTTGACCACTCGCGCTTGCAACTCGTAGTAAGGAAACCCCTGAGGCGAGTCGGGGTAGTAACGCATCACCTCTGCGTCCACGCGCCGAATGCTTTCGATGCGCACCAGCAGCATTTCACGGGCGACGCTGGGCTGGGGCAGGTCGGATTGAATGAGCGGTTGTTCGCGCCACTGCTCTACGGCTTTCCACCGGTATGTCCAGAGGAACATCAGCTGGTTGCTTTGTTCTTTGAGTTGCGCTTTGCGCTGTTCGAGTTGTTCCCGGCTCAGCCCTGCGAGCGTCTCTTCGGGTTGCCCCCACGCCACGAGCCAGAGGCAACCGAGAAGTCCGATGCTGATGCGCAAATTCATTCCACCTTGCATTGCCGTTAATTAGTTTAGCAGATGACGAAATCTCACGCTCTGCCTTCAATCAGCGCTCAGCACGCTTCAGCCCCTCCAACTGGCGGTCTATCTCCACAATCTGGCGATCTATATCCTCAAGCAAAATCTCCATCCACACGCTTCCCAGGTAGGCGCGCACAATCCGATCCGACTCCTGCTCCCAACTGCGAACGCACCGCCTCCGCATATGCCAGAGCCTGCTCACGCGCCACGCCCCAACGCGCAGGATACACCACGCAGTAGTACAGCACCGCCGCTGCCTCACGCCGTACCTCCGCAGGGCGATCCTTCGCCAAAAACGGCTCCAATGCAGACAACCATACCTCAAACGCCTCCGATGAGGATTGATACACCCGTCCACGATAACACCACAACATCGCCCGCAATCCATACGCTTGCAACAACGGCTCTGACAGACCCTGCAAAAAGGTGAGATACTCCGCTTGCTGCCGCGCGTATGCCCGACCACCCGATTCCTCGGTCTTGAATCGGGTCTCCCTCTCTTCTGGGGCAAAGAACCAGTAAACCAGCGCCCGCTGACGCTTCCACAACGGCAAACTCTTGTCCTGCACCCGTTGCTTTACCCATGCTAACCGCACGGAACGCTCTTCGGGCAACTGGTGAAACCCTGCCTCCTCATCCAGCACCTGCAGCAGTTCTGCAGGCGGCGACACCACGCGTAAGGTCGGTTCCTGCACCACCTCCCACGCCCGCAGATACCAGGAGTATCGCATCTTGGCACGGTACAGCACATCGTCAGGATTACTCCTTCGTGGAACGCGCCAGCATTCGGGGGTGTCTATTGCCCACCAGTAATCGCTCAAGTTCTCCGATAGGTACGCGGTACTGGACAAATAATCTCCCGACTTAGGAAGAGGCACCAACTCGTAGACCAGACACACCTGCCCTTCCTGCCAGATTGGCTCTGCGGCGACCTCTCTCCCGTCCCTGAGGCGTTTGCATGCCACCCACAACAACGGCAACACATCCCCCGCACGCACCCGAAACGGCTTGTGGTCGTAACGCCACTCGCTATCCCAGACCTTCAGCACACGCGCCTGCACTTCGTAGTAGTGCAGCTCAGGGCGAGAACCTGGGTAGGCTCGCAACACCTCATTGTCTACCCGACGCACCGCTTCCACTTTCACCAGAGCGATATAGTCCTTCGGAGGCAGAGGCGCCTGGGGTAGGTCGGTTTGTAGCAGACGACGGGTTTCCAGATAGTCTGTGGCTTCCCTGTCGCGCTCCTCTTCGCCGCTGCTTCGCTCGAGCTCCAGGATAGCTTCTTTCTGCTGTTCGAGCGCCACTTTTTGCTGGAGCAGCTGTTCCTGCAGAGTGGCAGAGGCGCTCTTGTTCGGCTGTGCGCTGGCTTCCTGCGCCCATAGCCCTATCGTAGTCATTATGATCCACAAAACCCACCGCCGTTTCTGATTTCGACGGATTACGCTGGTCATTAGTGATTTTACCCCCGTTCTCTCAACAATCTATCAATGATTTCCATCTGATCATCAATATCCTTCCGTAGAATAAAAGTCCATACCTTACCAAGATAGGCTTTCACAACTGGATCCGACTCCTGCTCCCAGCGCCGTCGTGCTGAGTCAGCATACCTCAACCAGCTTTGTCGGTCATCCTTCCAGATTGCGCGAGATACGATGCACTCCCATAACACTGCTGACGCCTGGCGGCGCACTTCTAAGGGACGCTCGTTTGCCAGGAACGGCTCCAAAGCTTCCAGCCACTGTTCAACAGTCTCATAGGGCGCCTCATACGAGTTATGTTCAATTGTTGCCATCACATACAGCCCCTAAGACAGTCTGCAGGTCACCGTAGTTGACGATTTGACGCACAGACTGCGAGCAAAAGTATTCCGCAGGCTGCTCCTGGCTCAACTCGGCTGCCTGCAGGTAAGCGTCTATCTTTTCACACCACTGCTGGGCGTTGCGAGGCGCAGGATAACCCGTTCAACACACCTGCCAATATTTCTGCAAGAACAGCCCTAATAGCTGGAAGTGAACACCATCGGACATCCTTCCAGCGGCTGGGCTAAAAAGAGTTGCCGTCCTTCGGCGTGCTTCTCAACGAACGCGCGTGCGGCAGGGTGATCTATCGCCGCCAGTGCTTGGAGACACAGCGCGCGCCGTACCTCTATCGCAGGGGAATCCGTGTTGGATGTCGCGGACTGGCTTAACTCTTCCCACCAGCCCATCAGTAGTTTCACGGCTATCTCTCCACAGTCGGCTAACGCCTGCAAATCATAGTACAGCTCCACTCGGATAGCCGTCGCCGTGCGCAGGCGTGCAAGCAACCATTCCGCACGCTCCTGACCCGTACGCTGACCCAGCTCCACGATCCAGCTCGCAACCGAGTCGGATTGCCAGTCAATGCCTGCCTCATTCAGCACACGGAACGCCTCTCGTACGCCTGCCGCGTATGCTTCGGACGCCATTTCCGCAAGGAAACGGGTGCAAATCGCCTGATGGCGGCTCTGCGAGTCGTCGCCTCCTTTACATTCCTGCAGGAACACGGCGACTTTGCGCCGCCAGTCTTCAGCCGTTCGTACCCGCGGAACTGCAACGCTTGCTTTGATACGGGCAATCGCAGGTATCAGGTATGGATGGTCTTTCCATCCTGGCTTCGAGCGCAACGCCATCAAATCGGGAAGGCTGCGGGCGTCTTCCAGTCGCGCGAAGGCGATTAGCAAGGCGGTTTGCCAGTGCCAGTAGAGCGGCGCCGATAGAGCTGGCATCGCCACCTTACTACGGAACAAGGCGTTCGAGTCTGGCTTTCTTTGCAGCGCGTGCAACAGCACCTGAAGCTGAGCCCGGTCTTTCCGCACCCCAATCTGTCGGATATGAGCAAGCTCGCAGAATACCTCGCTTACGGAACCGCCCCTCGTTGCGGCTCCCTGCACGCTACTCATCCCCGCATTAAGGATGAGGAGCCACGCCAGCACCCAACATTTCAACCCGGTCTTCACCCCATCATTTTCCTCCTAATCAACGCCTTCACCAATCAGACGCGCGAAACATCAAAGCGTATCGCAGCAGATACTGAGCGGTCTCGGCGATGAACGCATTCGAGTCGGCAGCAAGACGCTTCAAACTGGGACGCCCCTCGGCATACTCTATCACCGAAAGCGCCTCCAGAAGCATTTTCACAGGGGCATAACGAACCTCTTCGCGCTGCTTCAGCCGCGTCATCGCCTCCAGAATCGCCGGCACTGCCTCTGCCCCACAATCCGCCAGCGCCTGCACCAGATAATGGTCGGAGAATCGAACCACCTCACGACTCATTATCTGACCAATCAGCCACGCCACACGCTGAGGGGCTGGCGTTTTCGCCAGACCCGCCCGCAACGCGCTCACCGGATCGCGTTCATAGTCCACCCATCTCAGCACCTCAAACGCCTCACGCACCCCGTTCGCATACGCCTCGCCTGCCATCTCCACCAGCACCCGCACGGCGATAATCTCCACAGGCTGCGGATCGCCGTAGTCGACAATTTCAGGCACAGGCTGCGAGCGAAAGTATTCCGCAAGCTGCTCCTGGGTCAACTCGGCTGCCTGCAGATAAGCATCTATCTTTTCGCGCCACTGCTGGGCGTTGCGCGGCGCAGGATACAGCAGTTCCGCATGAATCCGCGCGTAGTTCGCCCGAAAGTGCGCACTGCGCCAGAGCCTGGATTTCTGCGCTTCCAGCTCAGGGAGCGTGCGCGCGTCGGCAAGCCTGCCCAGCGCGGTCATCGCTGCCGCGTGCCGATGGTAACTGAGTGGGGCAGCGAACCCAAACCCCATTTCGTACGAGGGCGATGCAGGGGTACGGAACCACTCCAGCAGCAGGTCTATCTGGGGCGGTGCTTTTCGCAGTCCCATCTGGCGCGCCTGCACAATCTGCAGGCGTGTTTTTTCTCTTGGATCCTCGATCATCGTTGGCGCTTCACTGGTGGAGGGTTGCTGGGAGCAGGCGCACGCAAGTAGAGTTCCCAGCACTGTGAGTGCGAACCCTTTTCCAAGTGTTGTCCGTTGCGTTTTCATGGTAGCCTCCATCGTTGACTCTCGTTTACTGGCTTGAACTCTCAGAGATAGTCAGGCGCGAAAATCACAGCCGAAGCGCGTCCTGCACGCCTCTGGACGAGTAAGTGATTCGCCTCTTCCGAGAGAACGCCTCCCGATTCAGCCAGTTCCTCAAGCAGGCTTGCGCTCTCAGGTGAATCGATCACGCTGAGAACCTCGTAACATGCGCCGCGGAAGCAAGATGCAATCTGGCTCCCGAACATGCTGGGCGATGATTCACAGAGGATCGCGGTGCAAGCCCGCTCCTCATATGCCTCCAGAACGCTTGCCCGCTGCTCGCGCAGCAAATCAACCGCTTTCAGAAACGCCTGCATCTTCGCTTCCCACTCCGTAGCGGTTTTCACAGTAGGGAACTGGTTCTCCACCTGAATGCGGGCGGTAACCACGGGCACATAGCTCCGAACCTGGGCGCTGAGCGCCCGACTGGAGGTCACTGGCAATCAGTGTAAGGTGTGGATAGAGTTGCTTTGAGTAAACTTGGCGTAGTTGGCTGGCACTCAGAGTTCGTCCACACACTTACCAGTCCATAATTACGACACCTCTCAATCCCTTGCGATGCCGACGAAGAAACTCCTCTGCTTTGAAGTTTTCACGGACAAATCGCTCTAGGGTCGGCTCCACGCGCGGGTCGTCAAAACCTGCCAGCACTTCCAGCAGGTTCGCTATTCCAACATTTACCCGAACAACCTCCGCCTCCTCCTTCGGTTTCTGCGAAGATAGCTCCTCTATCTTTGCCAGAATCGCAGGTATCGCCGCCTCGCCACACCGCCAGAGCGCCAGTAACTCGTACCGATCCCGAAAACGCCTTGCGGGCTTATGGGTCAGTGAATGAATTAGCCACTCAATCCGCTGCCGTTGATTCAACGGTATCAGCTGATACCGAACCCGCGAGGGGTCGTCCTGCTCTAACGCCAGCCCCTGAAAGAACCCCAGCGCCTCTTTGACCCCATTCGCATACGCCGCCTCCGCCATCTCCAGCAGCACCCGCACCGCCACAACCCCACGCGAAGGATAGACCATCGGGTCTCCAAACTGGGGGTGATTTTTCAGAGCCTCTTGCAGCGCTTCGCGAGCTAACTCCGCCTCCTGCAGGAAGAACGCCACTTTCTGCTCCCACTGCTCGCGAGTGTGGACAGCAGGGAACTCCATATCGGCGCGAAGGCGCGCCCGAATGACAGGCACATACGACTCCCGATAGTAGGGCTTGAGAGTGCCTGCGACGCTTTCCAGCACAGCAAGCGCTTCTTCGGTTCCGATACGCCCGAGAGCGACCAGCGCACACACGGTCATGGAATGGGCAGAGTTTCCGTAGCGTTGCGTTGGCGATTGGAGCATCTCGCGTATGCGGGGAAGCAAGGCAGGGTCTTTGCGGTGGGCAGTGCTTTGACACAGGCTGAGGTCGGTAAACCAGAGTTGCTCGGTATCTACGGGAGGCTTCGTGCTGGGCGTCTGCCCCCATAGCGATGCGCTGAGGGCGCTTGCGACAAGCACTGCTGTTATCCGACTACCGATGCCATTTTTCATCGTCTTGCCTCCTTCTCACTTCAGCGTTCTCCTGCGCAGGGTACGCTTCTAAGCCAGTCAATGCCATGTAGTTGACCGATGTTTGGCGACCTATTCTCCGCCTGAATACGGGCAATCACGACGGGAAGCAGCTCCTTCTTGAAGTAGGGGTCTAAAAGAGGCTCTACCTCCTGCAGCAGTGGGAGAGCCGCAGGGTCCCCAATCCGCGCCAGTGCCAGCAGGGTCGCAGCTTGTATATAAGCGAGCCCGACGTACTGAGAGAACATGCTGCGCTGCTTGAAGCACATTGGGGCGCAGGACACTTATCAGGGTTCGAATTTGAGCGCGCTGTTTTTCCAGCCCCGCTTGTCGGATAGCCGTGACCAATTGGTCATACTCCCTCACATCAGTTTGTAATCTCAAAGGATTTTGTAGAGCCGATGGCACCTTGGTTTTTGAAGGAGCTTGAGCAACAGCTCTGTTCATCAGGCAGAAGAGAGCTACCAATAGCGCAAGACTCAACCACTGTCGTGCCTTGTTTCGCATGGTCATCACCTCCAGAGCGCTGCTATGGACACTGGCATGGTGGATAAGCTCCACATGCGGGCAGCTGCGTTAGTAAATCGCTTCGGCTCGGTTGATTGGTTCCAGTTGACAGGTACTTCCATGGAATCGGTCGCACCCGACCCCACTCGTCATAAGTGTAAGCAGATGTATGCTTCCGAGTGCGCTTTTACTCTCTGCCCCGAGTCTCTGCCTACCAGTCTGAAACAAAGGTCCACGGGGATTGCTTGAGTATGAGCGCCAGGTTGCTTCGCAAGTATTCGTTCCCCTGACACAGCTCACGCTGCTGCTGCAGAAGGGAATTCGCTCTGGAACTGCCTGTGCCGGAGAGCAGAGCAAAGCAAAGCCGAAGCATTCTATCTGTGCGTGTGTAGGGTGCGGGTTTTTCAGAGGTCCTCTCATCCCATAGCGCATTCAGCCACTTCTCCAGGGCGGGCACTGCCCGCTCTCCCTGATCCGCCAGCGCCTGGAAGAGGTATTCGTCCACCACAGTCAACGCCGACTTAGTACGAATCTGCTCCATGAGCCACGCAATCCGCTGCTCAGGCGAGCGCACCGCCAGCTCCGCCGTGAGCCAAGCAGCTCTATCAGCATCCCACTCCACTCCTGCTCGCTGGAGCCAGTCGAAACTTTCCTGGCAGCCCTGTCGGTAAGCCTCTGCCGCCATTTCAGCGAGGGCGCGCAGCGCCAGCTGCGGTTGTGCGGGAGCAGAACGCCCTGAATGCACACCCCTCGTCTGGCGCACAGTGCTTATCAAATCCGATAGAGACAGCCCCAACGCCTCGGCGAAGCGTTCCACCTTCGCCTGCCATTTTGCCAGCGTATCTGCTTGCGGTACTGCTTGCTCCGCTTTGATACGCGCCACAGCGACCGACACCAGAGGCGCAAAGCGGCGATATTCGTGGTGATTGCGGAAGGCTTCCAAGACAGGAATGGCGCGCAAATCGCCCAGGCGTCCCAGCGCCACAATCGTTGCGGTGTGCAGATGCGCAGGGTAGCTTGCTGACCAGGGCATGCCACGCTGCGGACGAACAAGAAGCAGTTCTTCATCCACGCCATCCCGCACCGCTTTCTGCAGAATGTCGAGCAGCGCAGGAACAGCGGAGCGATCCTGGCGCAAGCCAATCTGGCGGACGCGGTGGATCTCAGCACACACAGAGGCGACAAGCGCATCGCGAAAGGCGGCGGAACGCATTTCCGTTTGGGCAGAACACGGTGCCATAACACCCAAACTCAGCGTGATGAACCACACGCTCCTGATCATCTTGGTCTGGCGATTCACTGTCCGCTTGTGTCTCATCTGGCATCTTCCTCCTCTGCCAGCCTCAAAGGCATGGCACGGTGGTTATCAAATCACTGTATGAAGCCTAAATTCGTCCACGAGTACTCGAGATCACACGAACCTGAACCTCCACAGATATGCCAACCATAGGTCAGGGTGGAGGGACCAAAACCAAACTCAGGTATATCGCCACTGACAGAAAGGGTCGCAGTACCCTGATAACGCACACTCAGCCGCGGCGGTTCCTGTGCAGACGCGCCCGCAACCATAAGCACCAACCACACTATACTAAGCACTGAACACACACGAACCCAGCGCAGGTTCAGGCGCTTTCCTTGCCCGGCAGCAGGGGATTTACCCCCCCCCGCGCTTCCTGTGTCGCCGCTAAACCCTTGCTTATCGCGCCCATCGCTTTCATCGCCATCGCCTCCGGTTTTCACCGAGGGGCTGTTTGTCCCCTCCATCTCTATTAACGACTCAAAAGCCCGATTCGATGGGTCATAACCGAAAAACGCCACAAAACGCGCCCGCAATTCGGGCAGATACCCCCGTAAAGTGCTGGCTTTCACGCCCAGTTGACGCGCAATCGCCTCCCACGAAAACCCCTGCAAGCGCAGCTGCACCACCGCCCGCAACCGCTGGGGGAGCTGCGCCACAAACGCCTCGCCATCCACATCCCCCTGCACCTGTTCGGCAATCTCCACGCACGCGATGCCTTCTGGCAACGCCTCCAGCGACAGCGACGGATGGCGCTGGGCGTGGCGGTGCGCGTCGGCGGCAAGCGCCCGCAACTTCAGGCAACACCACCGCCAGGCGTGGAGCGGGTCGGCATATTCCCACGGATAACAGGTGAAGTGGTTCACAAAGGCAATGAGGCAATCGTGCGTAAGGTCGGCAGCATCGTCGGCGCATGCAGTGAACCGACACGCGCGCCGCTGGAGATGCACGAGCCATTCGGCGTCGTCCCAATCTTCGCGCATCCAACCTCACTCCTTCGTAATCGTTTCATCCAGATTGAGCATCACATGCGCCACTATCGTGAGCGCGGCGAGGGGGGGGTCGTCTTTGCCCACGAGTTTGCGTGTCGCGTCAGGATTGGCGCGATAGCTCTGGAGCATGCGGTCGTACAGCTGGCGCAGGCGGTTCAGCTCCTGCGGTTGCGGGTAGCGTGCAGTGCAGCAGCGGAATCCGTACTGGATGGCTTTCTCCACCGAGCCGCGCCCTGCTTTCTGCATGCGTTTCGCCAGCCCCTGCGCCGCCTCGATATACACCGGATCATTCAGCAACACGAGCGCCTGCAGCGGTGTGTTGGTGCGTGGGCGGTTGGCGGTGCAGACCTCGCGCGAGTTGGCATCAAACGCTACAAACGACGGATAGGGCGCCGAGCGTCGCCAGAAGGTGTAAATCCCGCGCCGATAGCGGTCTTCGCCCTCGCTCATCACCCAGCGGTCGGCGTTGTAGGGGATGTCCCACACGCCTTCAGGCTGATAGGGAAACACGCTCGGACCGCCAATCTTGCGGCTGAGCAGCCCTCCAATCGCGAGCGCGTTATCGCGAATCAGCTCGGCTTCGAGGCGGTGGCGCGGTCCGCGGGCGTAGAGCGCGTTTTTGGGGTCGCGTTCCAGCAGTTCGGGCGTGATGCGCGACGACTGGCGATAGGTGGAACTGGTTACAATCAGCCGGTAAATCGCCTTCATGCTCCAGCCGCGTTCCATGAACTCCACCGCCAGCCAGTCGAGCAGTTCGGGGTGCGTGGGGTAGGCGCCCTGTGTGCCGAAGTTGTCGCTGGTTTCCACAATCCCGCGCCCGAAGCACGCCTCCCACATGCGGTTGACCTGCACGCGGGCGGTGAGCGGGTTCTCACGCGACACAAGCCACTTCGCCAGCCCCAGTCGATTGCGCGGCGCATCGGGCGGCAACGGATGCAACACCGCAGGCGTGCCCGCCTCCACCTCTTCGCCCGGGTTGGTGAACTCGCCCCGAATGCGGATGGCAGCCTTCAGCGGTCCGTTTTGCGGGTTATCTTCCATCACGAGCGTGGTGGGGATTTGCGCCTCCAGCTGGCGCTTCGCCTCCTCCACCTCGTGAATCGCCAGCGCTTCGGAGCCAGAGGCGCGGATGCGGAACCGCCCCAGCACATGCTGTTTCCAGCGCTCCGACTCGAAGCGCAGAGTGAGACTCAGCACGCCTTCACGCCGAATGCGGATAGGTTTCTCAAACAGCAAGCCCAGCGTGTGGGGTTCTTTCACGCGCGGCACAATCGCCCAGCCCTGCTCTTTTTGTGGCTCGTCGCGCACCAGCACGCCGATATTGAAACCGTCCTGTACGAAGTCGGCGAAAGCCGTGCGCAGGCGAAGGGGCTTGCCGTCTACCGCCACCGAGACCCCTGTGAGGATAAAGTTCCCGCTATCGGCGCGTCCCGAACCGCCTTTGGGGAACGCTTCGTCGGGAATCGCCTCAATCTGCACGGCACGATAAAGCCCAGCCGGCAGGCGGAGCTTGAGATGGTAAACCTCCTGAGCGGGCGCGTCACCTTCGGCTTTGAGCGAGCCGTCGGGTAGCAGTTGCAGCTGGCTTCCCTTCTCCGCTTTCGCCTCCAGCACAGAGAGCGTTCGCCATTCGGGCGGGTTCGGGTAGCGCTGGCGCAGCTGGGCAAGCTGTTTTTCAAATGCCTCCAGCTGGCGTTGTTGCTCGCGTGTGGGCGCTTTGATTTGCGCCTCCAGCCACTTCTCCTCGCTCACGCTGGCGTCGCCGACGGGATAAATCTTCGAGTTGTTGAAAAACGCCAGCATCGCGTAGTAATCGCGCTGGGTGAAGGGGTCGTACTTGTGGTCGTGGCAGCGGGCACACCCAAAGGTGACGCCCAGCCACACAGTGGCGGTCGTGTCCACCCGATCCACCAGCTTCATAAAGTGCGCTTCTGCCTGATCCACGCCCCCTTCCAGATTCTGCATCGTGTTGCGGTGGAACCCCGTAGCAATGCGCTGTTCCAGCGTCGGGTTCGGCAGCAGGTCGCCCGCGATTTGCTCAATCGTGAACTGGTCAAACGGCATATCTTTGTTGAACGCCTCAATCACCCAGTCGCGGTAGCGCCAGATGGAGCGGCGCAGGTCTTTTTCGTAGCCGTCGGTGTCGGCGTAGCGGGCGAGGTCCAGCCAGATTCGCGCCTGACGCTCGCCGTAGTGGGGCGACTGGAGCAGCCGATCCACCAGCCGCTCATAGGCGTCGGGGCGCTTGTCGCGCAGGAAGGCGTCCACCTCTTCGGGGCTGGGCGGGATGCCAATCAAATCCAGATAGACGCGCCGAATCAGCACCTCTTTGGGCGCTTCGGGCGAGGGTTGTAGCCCCTCCTGCTCCAGCCGATGCAGAATAAACGCATCAATCGGGTTGCGCACCCACGCGCGGTTTTTCACTTCGGGGATGGGCGGGCGTTGCGGCTTGACGAACGCCCAGTGTCTGGCGTTCTCAGCGTCGTTGGGCCAGTGCGCGCCCTCATTAATCCAGCGTTTGATGGTCTCGATCTGCTCTGGGGATAGGGCGGTCATGCCTTTGGGCATGCGGGGACCTTCCGAATCGCCCGTGATTCGTTTCACCAGCAGGCTGGCTTCGGCGTTGCCGGGGATAATCACGGGTCCGCTGACACCGCCCTTGAAGGCGTCCTCGCGGTTGGAAAGGCGCAATCCCCCGTTGCGTTTGGTGGGTCCGTGGCAGGGGAAGCACGAGGCTTTGAAGATGGGTAGTACCTCGCGGGCGAAGTCCACCTTGCGTTGCGTCGGCGCAGGCGCTTGCCACGCCAGCCCCATCAGCAGGGCGGGCAAAACGCCATACAACCACCCCAGCGTGACGGCGCTTTTCATCACAGAATTATTTTACACCACCTGCGCCAATTTTCCTGCCAACTTACGGGTCGAATCTGCTCCAAAAGTCGATGCGCGGCGAATTGCTCATTCAGTGAGCAGTCCAGCGCCAGACGATAATGTCATCATCGCCCCCAGGTGGGGGCTCGATGCGAACTCGCAAAGTGGTGCAAGGCACCCGATGCCCGAAGCGCGGCGAATACCAGCCCACCTCCGGCGAATCTCCTTTGCCCTGTACAAGCGCGCTCTCTGCACCTGCGGGCAGCCCCTCCACCGTGAGCCGACACACCGTCTCCCCGTCTGAGATGAGCCAGCCGTTCTCTGCAGGTTGCACCGTCCAGCGCGGGTGGAAGTGCCAGTGCCAGGTGACCCGGGAACCCCTATCTACAGTGATGGTGTCGCGGATTTCCAGCGTATCTCCCTGTAGGCGCACCGTGCGTGTATGCTTGTCGGGCAGATAGCCATCGTGCGTGCCTTCCACCACCCCTGCCGTGAGGTCAGAAGAGGTGAATGACGCTCTCGCCTTATGCCCCCACAGGAACGGTCCCAGAATCTCCGATTGGTTGTGGTCATCTATCTGCACGGTGTTATGCGCCGCAGTGCCCCGAAAGTGGTCGCGCCACGCGGGGTCTTCGTGGTAGGCGTAAGTGCCTGCGTCAATCAGCAGCGGCTTGCCGTCCAGCGATGCCCAGACCGAAAGCGCGTCGGCGTGCCCGTGCGCCGCGAGGCTCCCTAACCCCAACGGACCTGCATCGAAAAGTACCTGCCAGCGCGGGCTATGCAACACGGCATAGCCGCCGTCGGCATAAATCTGCGATTCGGTCAGGCGCGACCCTGCAGGCGCTGGCGTCCCAAACAGCCAGCATGTCAACGAGTCGTCCGCCTCGTGATAGGCTGGCGGCGGCTCGCATTTCAACAGCGCCGCCAGCGCCCGCCCCACCACCCGATGGCGATCCGCGGACTCACTCCAGAGCGGTACGACCGTGCCCTCATCCTCATCGCCCACCTGCGGCACATAGCCTGAGGCGTCCATCACATTCCGCACGAACTCGATGCTGTGCATCAATCGTTCCCGAACAGTGTCGGGCATCGACTGCAGTCGGTAAGCGTGCAGATAAAACTCCCATACGAACGGCAGGTAGCCAAATGCCTGCTCGGCGTTCACACCATCTGGGTAAAACTGGCGCAATGCTTCGCGCTCCAGAATCGCGTAACCAACCCTGCGCCAGCGCAGTGCAAGGCGGCTTTCGGGCAACAGGCTTCCCAGTACCGCCAGCGCGGCGACTTCCCCTATCAGGTGGTTGTTCGCCGACGAGCCAGGCGAAAGGTGGCGCTCAATATATTCCCCGTGCTGAATCAGCGCCCCGCCCAGTTTGGGCAGGGTGGGCTGTAGAGGGGCGTAGTCGGCTAACAGGCGCAGACAGTAGAACCACACCAGCACGCGAATGGCATGCTCCAGCGCACTCGTCCAGTGAATGCCCCAGCCGCGGGGGTTGCGCTCAATCCAGTCCAGCCACCACGCGAGGCACTTTTCGGCGTAGCGTGGGTCGCCCGTAAGCGCGTAGGCTTGCGCCAGTCGCAGCATGGGCTGGTGGCGCGAGAGTTCCCATACATACTTCACGCCGCCTGCAATATCATTTCGGCGATAGTCAAGCTGCTTTGCTGGGGCTTCCATCCAGTCTTTACCCAGCAGATAGTTGCGATTCCAGCAGGGCGGGTCGTCTAACTGCACGGGGTAGCCAAACAGTGTCCATTTGCCCTGCATCAGGGCGTTGGCTTCTGTGAGCAGGCGCTCGCGCTCCGCATCTGGCAGCGCATTCGGGTGAAGCGGGAGCTTGTGCGTCAGCGTCGCCAGCCACTGCGGGGCGTTAAAGCCATACCGTTGCCAGGTGGCTTCGGGCGGCTCTTTGGGCAGTGGGGCGAGGCGCTCTCGAACCACACGAAATGCGCGTGTGGCAATTTCCGAAAGAGTCATCGCCCGCAGGCGACGGAGTTTCCAGTGCCACTGGTTCATAGGGGATCTCGTGGTTGCAACAGCTTCATGTAAAGCAACTCGTATTGCTGCGCCATAGTTCGGATATCGAAGCGAGCCTGTGCTACCGCGCGTGCTTTCTGCCCCATCTGCTGGCGCAGTGCAGGGTCTCGGCAGAGGGTCTCCATCGCATGCGCCAGCGCTTCCGCATCGCGGGGCGGCACCAGAATGCCCGTGCCGGGTTCCACCAGTTCGGGCACGCCCCCCACCGCCGTAGCCACGACAGGCAGTCCCGCCGCCATCGCTTCCATGACTGAGAGGGGGTTGCCCTCGTACTCAGAACTCAGCACAAAAACATCCGAGGCTGCCAGGAGCTCTGGAATGTCGCTGCGCACCCCGAGAAAGCGTACTCTATCCGAGAGGTTCAGCGCTGCTACTTTTGCCTCCAGCTGGCGCGGCAGGTCGGGTTCAAAGGCATTGCCACCACCCACTAACAGAAGCACAGTGTTCGGCACTGCAGCCGACACTTTTGCATACGCCTCAATCAGCAGGGCGTGATTCTTTTGGCTCCTGAGCGCAGCAACGCAGATGAGGGCTATGGTCGTTTCGCATAACCCCAGTTCGGAACGCATCCTGTGTCTTTGGTGCGTTGCCTGCAGGAATTGGGTCGTTAGAATACCATTGGGAATATTCGCCACAGGGGCGCGCTTGTAGACACGGCGGAACGATTTTTCTACTTCATCCGCAATTGTTACGGGGTATACTTTACAAGAATACGCCAGTCGCTGGAAGGCGCGCGCCCACCGCGCGGCGAGCTCTTTTTCGGCAACATTGTGAACCGTATGCACCACCACAGGCACTCGCGCCAGCCAGCAAGTCGGGTACACATAGCGCCCGACTGTCTGGTGAGTATGCACAATTTGGGGTTTCAGCCGGGTCAGCAGGCGAAAAAGACGCCAGTAGACGCTCATTTCGAGTCCAGCGCGCTTATTCAAGTAATGAGTGGGGATGCGGTGCGCGCTGAGCATTTGCTCCATAGGGGACTGCTTCGGAGGGTGCAGGCTGAGCATATGCACCTCAAAACGGTCGGGGGTGAGGGCAGTGGCGAGCAAAGTCGCCATCCATTCTGCCCCACCCACTGTGAACGCAGGAATCACCTGAAGCACCCGCACCCGCTCGGCTTTCACTGCACCCTCACCGTAAACCGCAGGGTTCCCGTGCCGTTTACAGGAATGTTCGGCACAACCCATACCACTTGCCCGTTTTCAAAAGTCGCCGTGGGGTTGGAGCCGACCAGAGTCATGCCATCGGGCAGCGGGACAGCGATTCGGACATTGGTTCCCGGCGCTGTGCCGGTGTTGCGATAAGTTATGGTAAACTGAACCGTCTCGCCGGGCAGCACCTGGGCAGTTTCTGGAGATAGGGAAACACTGATTTCAGGGGCTGACCAGAGTACCATGCCGCTTTGAGGGGGAATCGTAATCTGCGTGCCTGCCCGAACGAGATTGCGATCCCAGTCGTAGAGGTCGCGCGGTACCGTGAAGGTGAAGCTGCGATCCGAGCGTGGGTTCGCCAGCACAATCCCGTTCTGGTAGTCGCGAATGAAAAGCCCGCCGACAATAATGTCGCCGTCCTGAATACGATAGTTGCCCACAGGATTGCCCAGCGGGATGAACAGCTCGGGTGGGTAATACCCTGTGGGATGGTCTGCTTGCTGGCGGCGCGGGTCCAGCTGAATATAAGTGTTTTCGTGCTGCACAATCAGGCACATTGCTATCACGAAGCGCACATTTTTCTGGCTGTCGGGGTAGCCCAGCCAAAAGGTCGGTATCAGGATCACAATTCTGTCAGGATACTCAGTAGCGAGGCGAACCGTGTTGCGCAATACCCCGTTGTCCCAGCGCTGGGGTCCATTGGTTCCTGTAGCAGATCCATAGATGCTGATTGTCGTCAAACCGGGTGTCCAGCGCGCATGTGTGAAAGCATGCTCAATCAGGAACCCTCCAACATAGGGGAGCGTGGCGACGCCAGGCGCATCCTGCGAAACGCCCGGGATTCCGCGCAGCCAAAAGCCCGGCGCCCAGGCAACATTCGGCACAAAAGTTGCCCCTAACTCCTGCCGGGCGCGACTACCCACATACTCGAACCAGCCGACCACTGCGTTGACCCACGCTTCGTTGGTCGGGTAGTTAGGTGGATTGAAGCGATCAGGTCCTACGCGCATATCCACATTATCCAGGTACACATACCGCGGACGCCCGCAGCGGTTCAAAAAGTCGCGCAGGCTCTGCCAAGCCCGCTCGCGTACCTCAGGGCGCCCGATGTCTACATAGTAGGTATCATCGAAAAGAATACGCTGTCCATTCTGATCGAGCAAAAACCAGTCCGGATGATTTTGATTAAGGTCGTCGTAATTGTAGAGGTCAGCATTGTGTCGATAAATAGCGTTTTGCATCGTGGCAACAAAATAGCAGTAAGGCATCCACAGAGTATCTGGGTAATGTTGGCGCAAGGCTCTCCCTACCTCTCCTGTTCCCACCACTAAACCAAAGGGAAAATCTTGCAGGTATGCATACGGACTGCGTTCTCGGTACAGATAGGTATAGCAGAGCTTCAAGCCGTTAGGTAAGCGGTTAACGCGAGAAACTGTTCGCGACGAGAGAATATAGGCTTCGTCGATCCAGAGAACCCCGCTTGCTGCGCCATCACGCACATTGATCTCAATTCTCAAGCTGAAATTCGGGGCGCCATCTTGACCTGCTTCGACAGGAGCCACAGCCGACAGCTGTTGCCAGCCGCCTGTATCCTGAGCCGTCTCAAACATGAGATTGACTCGGCGCGAACCCGTAAAAACATATACCTGATAAGTTGCGTTTTGAAATCCCTCGGCGCGAATCGCGACTTTCGCCAGCAGCGCCTCTCCTACAGCAGGCTTAATTGGGGTGTTGAAATTGACAGTGGCAAAGATCACAGAGCGCCCTGCGCTGCCACTGCTGCGCTGCAGCCGAATCCGCTGGCTGCCAGCGCCAGCGAACCGAACCGTGTTGTCCACACTCATCTGGATATGGTCACGACTCACGCCTCCCTCGAAAAATTGCGACCATGAGTCATCGCATCCATCCTTATTGAAGTCGTTCTCGCATGCAGTGGCAGCGGCAATAAAGTTGAGTGGCGCGGTCTGCTGGGCCCACATGACGCTCACCAGAGCAATTGCCCACAGCACTGCGAACCCATTTCGTCTCATTGTGGCGTCCCTCCATTTCCATCGTTCCACAGGTCACGATTCAAGCGTCACCGTAATTTTACCCGCTTTACGGCGCAACACCTCCTCATAAATTGCCCCCAGCTTCTGACGATAGTTCTCCACCGAAAGCGGCTCCACACGCTGACGCGCGCGTAGCCCCATCTGGCGGCAGAGCTCGGGCGATTCCACCATTCGCCGTATCGCCTCGCTGAGCGCCGGAATGTCGTCTGGAGGCACCAGAAACCCTTCCTGACCGTCCGTAACCCACTCTGGAATCCCCCCTACAGGACTCACAATCACTGCCTTCCCGTATGCCATCGCCTCCAGCATCGCCATCGGTAGCCCTTCGGCACGGGAGGGCAAGATAAAAGCATGACTCTCGCGCAGCCAGCGCTCTTTCTCTGAACCTGCAATCCACGAGCGGATGTCGACTAAGGACTCTATCCCTAGCTGGCGCGCCAGATGGCGCATCTCTTCTACCGCGCCGTCGCCCGCCATGGAAAGCCGAACATGCGCCCGTGTCTCGGCAGGCAGCTGGGCAATCGCTCGTAACACGCGCTCACTCCCTTTGCGCTCATCCATGCGACCTAGATACAGCAAACGCATGCCCTTACCCGTTGTGGAATTTGGCTCCAGAAGTGGTAGTATCACAGGGTTGGGCAGTATCCAGAGGCGCTGCTCAGGCGACCCAAGCGATTCTCGATGGAACCTTGCCCACCACTCAGAGAGTACAATGACACCTGCCGCCTGTTGAAACATCGATCGTACTCGTTGTTTCAGCAAGCTCGGTAAATTCTCGTAGAAGATATGATACTCGGCTCCATGATTATGTAAAATAAAAGGAATTCCATGCCTGTATAGTATCCTGACCACGAAATACTTGCGAAAAGTGCTCCCATAGGAAGCCACATGCACATGGGCTAAATCAGCAGACGAAGTGAGGCTCCGTAAGGCTCTAAGCGCGCGCAGGAAATAGGCAAGATTACAGGTAACCCTGGCGTAATAGCGGGGATGCCATCGTGGCAGATGCGCCGCGGCACCTGTCTCGCTCAGGGTCGGATGCATCAAGAATTTCACTCCTTCTGGGGGGTACTGGAGCATCAGGCGAATCACGCTGGCAACGCCTCCTGGCACATCTGGGCTTGGTCCGACGATTAAAACTCGCATCGTGCTTAATTGTACCCCTTCCAAACTGCTCCTCAACCGCAGCTCTTCTCAATCCATAGGGGCTGTATGGTACAATCCCTATATTCAAGAAGCGTGATGACCAAGGCTATGCGACAGTGGGCGGCGGCGATTAAGCGCACTGTGCTGGGCGATCAGGCGGTTCGACGGATGCCGCTGTGGTATCTGCCCGCGCTGGGTTTGTTTAGACGCCTTAGCGACGCCTCACAGGAAGAGCGACAGCGGTTTACTCAGGCACGCCTGAAACGGGTTCTACAGGCGGCGCGACAGACCACCTACGGACGCGAGTGCGGCGGCGATTTGCGGCTGGAAACATGGCCGTTGTTAACCAAGGAGCAGGTTCGAAGCTCTCCGCAAGCGTTTCTCACGGTTCCTGAGTGGTTGACCGTGCCCGCCAGCACCAGCGGCACCACGGGCACACCACTCAAGCTTTACCGCTCGCTGCCCTCTATTGCGGTGGAACAGGCAGCCCTTGACTGGTTGTGGCAGCAGGCAGGGCTGAATCCGAGGCGCACACGGTATGCGGTTCTGCGTGGGGACGACATTAAGTCCCCCGAAGACACCAGTCCTCCCTTCTGGCAAGACGAGGTGGGGGGACGAAAACGAGTTTTCTCTTCCAATCATCTCACCCGAAAGACGCTGCCTTATTTTCGGGAGGCGCTGCAGCAGTTTCAGCCGCAGTGCCTCTTTGCCTACCCGTCGTGTGTCGAATCGCTGTGTCGCCTTCTGCTCCTTGAGGGAGCGCGGCTCTCGATTCCTTACTGTATCACCTCATCCGAGAAGCCCAGCCCAGCCTTAGCGTGCCTCCTGCGCGAGGCTCTGGGGGCGCGCTGGGTTGATTATTACGGGCAAGCGGAGCGCGTCGCCTTTGCCTACGCCCTCCAGCCCGGCGAATACTACTTCTTGCCCGGCTACGCCTTTGTGGAACTGATTCCCGTAGAAGAGTCTGGGGATGAGGTTCTCTACGAAATCGTGGGCACCTCCCTGTGGAACCACGCGATGCCGCTGGTGCGCTATCGCACAGGCGACCTGATTCGGCTGCCCAGAGTGCTGGGAGCGGACGAAATGGAGCAGATACGCTGGGGGTTGAAGCCCTTCAGCGGCGTCGAAGGGCGCACAGGCGATTACCTCATCTCCCCAGAAGGCGGTGTGCTGATGGGAATCGACCATCTCCCGCGCTATGTAGACAATGTGGTTCGCATACAGGTGATTCAGGAAAGTCTCGACAAAGTGCGCATTCTGGTCATTCCTGATCAAGGCTTCAGCGAGAAAAATATTCTTCAGATTGAGCACAACATCGCGCTCAAACTTCCACCCAGCATGCATGTGACCATCGAGATTGTCGACGCGCTGGAGCGTACCGCTCAAGGCAAGACCCCTTTCATTATTCGCCGAATTCAAACTGAGGAGGTTTTCTGATGGAGGATATCCATTTTGGCGTTCAGCTCTTTCTGGAGTATGCTGAGTCGGAGATAAGTCCCCTCAGCCGCATCCTTGCGGCGGGCTGCGGCGCAGAGGGGCGCGAGGTGATTGACCTGGCAAAACGTGGGCGCTACGAGGTGGTCGGTTTCGATATTGCTCTCAAGCCCGAACTGCACCAACAGAGGGGCGCCAACTAGCTGCTGCTGAATGCCGATGTGCTGAACCTGCCTTCGAGGAGGGTTCCTTCGATGCAGTGTTGTACTATCATTAATGAGCATGTGCCCGACCTAGCGCGCAGCATCGTGGAACTGGCGCGGGTGTTGCGGACGGGGGGCGGCATGTTCATCGGCACGCCGAATCGGGCGCGCTGGGTGGGATATATTGGTTCGCGTACTTCCCTCAAAAACAAGATACTCTGGAACTGGGCAGATTGGAAATACCGACTGCGCGGCAAGTTTCGCAACGAGTACGGCGCCCATGCGGGGTTTACCGAGTCGGAGCTGGACGCGCTATTGCGCCCGCACTTTCGCGAGGTGCGCTGGGTGAGCCGCGACTATCTGGCGCGTAAGTATCAGCATCGCCTGCCTCAAGCGCTCATGCGTTTGCTGCTCTCCAAAGCGGTCTTCAACCGTATCGCGCCCGCCATTTATGCATGGGTCAAAAGGTGATCTGACGCGCGAGCCACTCTATAATGCTTGCTTTTACAGGATTTTGCCTCGATTCAGCGAATCCCCTATTCGGAGGCAACTTACGATGCGAGCCATGCTGGTATTTCTCACAGGACTGCTCTGGCTTTCTGTCTGGGCGCAGGAGGCTCCCGATGTACGCCCGATGCTGCAGGATGTGTTCCCCGTCGCGAAAGTGAAGCCCGGCATGAAAGGCTACGGGCTGACGGTGTTCAAAGGCACGAAAATCGAGCGTTTTGAGGTGGAAGTGATCGGGGTGCTGGAACGGGCGATATTTGACAAGCCTCTGGTGATGATCCGCGCCCGAGGCGGTCCCATCACTGAGCGCAACGCGATGATTATTGGGGGTATGAGCGGCAGCCCCATCTTTCTGGAGGGCAAGATTCTGGGCGCAATCGGGTTTGCTTTTCTTTTTTCGCGCGAGCCAATCGGGCTGGTCACGCCGCTGGAGGCGATGCTGACCGTTTTTGATCCGCGCGTAGAGGCATGGCATCCCGCTGAGCCGCGCACGGTGATGAAACCCATCCAGATTGGGGGGCGGCGCTACGCGGGGGTTTATATTGGCTTGGAGCGCCCGCCGTCGCCCAATCTGGCGTGGGCGCGCCCGCTGATGACCCCCGTGATGGTGCGCGGCGTCTCGCCCCGACTGATGAAACCGCTTAAGGAGCGCCTCGAAAAGTTCGGCTTGACGCCGATTATGGCGCCCGCAGGCACAACCCAGCGCCCCATTCCGGTGCGTTTTGAGCCGGGCGCGGCGCTGGGCGGGGCGCTCGCCACAGGCGATATTGACCTCACCGCTATCGGCACACTCACCTACCGCCGTGGCAACTATGTGCTGGGGTTCGGACACCCGTTTCTGGGGGCGGGCGAGGTGGAGATGCCCATGACCGCCGCCGAGATTGTGGATGTCATCCCCACCTACGACATCTCTTCCAAAATGGGCAACCGGGCGCAGGTGCTGGGCACTATCTATCGGGACGAGGCGTTCGCAATTGCGGGCAGAATCGGGCGTACCCCGAAAATGCTGCCCATCCGCGTGCAGGTGAGCCATCTCGGCAAGGGCATCACGCGCACTTTTCGGTGTGAAGTGATACGCCATCCACTCTTCGCGAGCGGTCTCGCGGCAACGGCTGTGGATGAGTTTATCGGGCGCATCCACTATGGAATCGGCGAGGCATCGGCGACTGTGCGGTGGCGCTTGCAAACCGACCGTTTCGGCACGATTCAATATCAGAACCGCGTGGCGTCTAACTTTTTGCTCTCCAGCGAAGTGGTGGGCGACCTGATGTATGCGATGGACCTGATTCTGAATGCGCCCGATGTCAAGGCGACCATCGAGTCGCTGGAGGTGGAGGTGACGATAGCGCCTACCTATGCCAGCGCGTTTATTGAATCGCTGACCACAGACAGGGCGAGCTATCGCCCTGGCGAGCGGGTGAATGCCCTGGTGCGCGTGCGCCCTTACGGCGCGCAGGACACAGTGAGTTTTCCTGTAAGTTTCCGCCTGCCTGCGGATGCGCCGCCGGGGCGCTATCTGCTCCGCGTGAGCGCACCCTCGCAGGGGATGGGCGGAGGCGCGCTGGGATTGGGAGCCATTCTTGTGCAGGCACTTGGCGGCGAGGGCGCTGGCGGTGGGCGGCAAAGCACGGAAGAGCTGCTGCGTGAGTTCCAGCGCCGCGAGCGCAACAACCAGCTTATCGCCACGCTCACGATGCAACAACCCACGGTTTCGGTGAACGGCATGCTGTTGAGCCAGCCACCCCCTGCGCTGCGTGCCTTACTCGCCGTGCCGCGCTCCTCCAAAATGCAACCCCAGGCGGATGAGATCAAGCAGGTGGTGGATACCGACTGGGTGCTAACAGGCATGCAAACAGTGTTTGTGAATGTGCTTCCCTCTGAGGATCGGGACGCGGCGCGCCGCGCGTTCTCCTTTGGCACGGCGGAGGTTCTCACTGCCGACGAGGGCGAAAGCGATATTCAGGAAACTTTCCATGAGCGCGAGGAGATAGGGTCTTCCTTCGCCGACGAGCGTACCGACGGGGAGCCCATGACCTCAGAAGACGAGTCCGCAAAGCCAGAGGCGGACAAACCCGTCAGCCGCAAGGTAAAGTTCTGGACGCCCGATTATGCTCTGTTAAGGCGGGGCGAGTTTGATGGAGTAGCGCTCAGCCCCGATGGCGTGCTGTCGCTGGCGCCCACGCTGAAGCCCCTTCGCACGCTCCCCGTGGAATACCTCTGGTGCGCCGTCTCGGATGCGAACGGCGTTCTCTATGTAGGCGAAGGGGTTTCAGGCGGTTTGTGGCGGATTGAGGGTGAACAGTCCCAGCATATTCCTCTCCCCGCAACGCTGGTAACGGCGCTTGCGGTAGACCCCGATGGCACGCTCTACGCAGGCGCCTCGCCTGAGGGGACCCTGTTCCGCGTGCAGAACGGGCAGGTCGCGCCGATTGGCAGCACGGGCGCACGCTACATCAATGCGCTTCAGTGGCACGAGGGCAAACTCTATATCGCCACAGGAGCACCTGCACGCATTATGGTGTGGGAGTCGGGCGTGTTGCGCACTCTGTTCACCAGCGAGGAGGCGCATTTCTCGGCGCTCGCCGTCGGCGCGGACGGCACGGTTTATGCCGGCACTTCCGAGCGCGGGTTAATTTATCGGATTGCGCCTTCGGGGGTTGCGGAGCCAGTCGCCGACCTGAGCGAGCCGAGCGTTTCTGCTCTGTTCTGGCATGAGTCGGGCGCGTTGTTCGTAGGCACGATGCCATCGGGCAATCTGTATCGCATTGGTGCGGACGGCGTGGTGCAGGCGCTTGTTGACCAGCCGCGCTGGAGTACGCGCCTGTGGCTGGCGCAGGGTGATACCCTGCTTGCCCTTGCCAGCGAGGGCGTGTTGCGCGTGAACCCGAACCTGCCGAAGCCGCAGGCGGAGATTCTCTCGCGCCAGCGCCACGAATGGGTGGGCGCAGGCATGCTTGGCGAGCAGAGGGCACTCGCGAGCGCAAGCGGGCAGATTCTCACCCTCGCCACACCCGAAGAGGGGGTCTACCTCTCGCCCGTGCTGGACGCGGAAACCATTGCGCGATGGGGCGCCATTCGCTGGAACGCGCAGGGCGCCGAAGTGCAGATTCAAACCCGTTCGGGCAACACGCGCGAACCCGACGACACATGGAGCGGTTGGAGCATGGTGTACGGCGACCCGAACGGCAGCACGCTTTTCAGCCCGCCTGCGCGATTCCTGCAGGTGCAGATTCGCCTCAAGGGCGACGCCGCCGTGCGGAACCTGAGCCTCTCGTATATGCCCGCCAACCGCCCGCCCGAAGCGCGCCTGCTGAACCTCAAGCCCTACGCCGTGTTGAGCGAGAAGCAAACCCTCCGCTGGAGCGCAAAAGACCCCGATGGCGACGCGCTCCGCTTCGAAGTGCAAATCTCATCGGATGGCGGTCAATCGTGGAAGCCCCTTAAAGAGGCTCAGGCTGAATCGAAGCCCTCGGACTCTTCCAGCGCTCCCACATTGCCTACCGACACGGAGCTTCAGCAGCAACTGCTCACGGAGCTGGAGGCAAACCCTGACATTCCCGAAGAGATCAAAGCCCAGATTCGCGAGCGGGCGCCTGAAATGATTCAGCAAATGCGCCAGGCGATGGACACACAGCCCACGGCACCTGCTCAAGAGCCGCCCACGCCTGCCCGCGAGAACCGAATGGAATGGGACACCACGCAGGTGGCGGACGGCGTTTACCTGTTGCGCCTGATGGCGACCGACCAGCCCGCGATGCCGAGCGATTACGCCACCGTCTACACCCCTCCGATCCCCGTTGTGGTCTGCAACACACCGCCCAGCGTGCTGATTTCCGAGCATTCGGTGCAGGTGGATGCCGAGGGGCGTGCCCTGCTGATGGGGTATGCTTTCCAGCGAGCGACTCTCAAAAACGGCTCTGAGCGCGCCGCGCTTCTGACCAGCGTCGGCATCACCGCTGTGCAATATCGCATCGGCGAGGGCGACTGGTTCAGCGCGGAGCCACTGGACGGGTTGTTTGACTCCAGCTACGAGCCGTTCCGCATCCGCACGGAGCCGCTGCCCAAAGGCGAACACACCCTGAAAATCAAGGTCTTCAACGCGGCAGGTAAGGCGGTGGAGATAGAGCGGAAAGTGAAGCGGGATTAAACAACCCGATGTGTTAGCCTGAGCAAGGAATGGGGTTTTTCGCCCAAATGCGCTACTTCGATTATGGTATAATGCTGGTAGAGTAGGGCTTGGCTCAGGCAACTACCGCAAGGAACATTCCCACCTTGGGAGGGATACATCATGGAGGCAAACAAATTCTCATGGGACTATGCACAGCTGGAACGAATCTTGCGAGCATACGGCGATACGCGCCCGGTAGAGAGCGTGATTGCCCAGTATGAGTATGAACGCGAAATGGCGCGGCGGCTCCTTCAGGCTTCACGCGAAGAGAGGCAAGCCCTCTACAAAGAGGTCTACAATAATCTATACCAGAACTTTCCAGAACATCCAGGACTGACCAACCGCCACTCGCCTCAGCGCAAACAAAAAATCCGTCGCTTGGTAGAGCATATCCAGCCGTTTCTTAGCCCTGAGTCCGTGTTTGTTGAGATTGGCTCTGGAGATTGTCTCCTCGCATATGAGGTCGCACCGATGGTAAAACGGGTATACGCTTTAGAGGTATCGTCGGAAAAGGTTGCTCCACAACCACCTGAGGTGAGGAACTTCACGCTCGTGCTCTTCGACGGCTTTGAAATCCCTCTTGACAACAGCTCTGTTACTGTTGCTTTTAGTGATCAGGTGCTGGAACACCTGCATCCTGAAGATGCTCTTGAACACCTTCGGGAAGTTTATCGCACGCTGACGCAAGGGGGGTACTACATCTGCCGTGTCCCGCACCGCTTCACAGGTCCGCACGACATATCGAAATACTTTACTGAACAAGCGTCAGGACTGCACATAAAAGAGTACACATACTACGAGCTGGCGGTTCTGTTCAGAAAAGCAGGCTTCTCACGCTTGAACGCCCTTATCAAAGGGCGCTGTGTCCCGGCAAGATGGATGGGCGCTCTTGAAAGGCTTCTCGCTCCGCTGCCACATCGTGTGCGCAAACGGGTGGCAGAGCGACTACGCGTGTTTCGAACGGTAGCTCTTGTTGGGCAAAAGTAGTCTCGCAGTATTCGAGCGAGGGTCTTAGCAGGAATCAAGCGAAGCCTCCCCCGTGAGTGATTCACGGGGGAGAGCCAGTGGGTGTTTACTTAATCTCGACTTTGGCGCCGACTTCCTCAAGTTTCTTCTTGATTTCCTCGGCTTCCTCTTTGCTGACGCCCTGCTTGACAGGTTGCGGCGCGCCTTCCACAAGGTCTTTGGCTTCCTTCAGCCCCAGCTGGGTGATTTCGCGCACGACCTTGATGACCTGCAGCTTGTTGCCGCCCGCATCTGCCAGCACGACATCGAACGAGGTCTTCTCCTCAGCAGGAGCCGCCTCGGCAGGCGCAGCGCCAGGCATCATGCCGGGCATCGCCGCGACGGCGACGGGCGCTGCCGCCGTTACGCCGTACTTCTCCTGAAGCGCCTTGACCAGCTCGTTGAGCTCCATTACGGTCATCTCATCAATCGCCTGAATAATCTCTTCTGCAGTCAGTTTTGCCATGGTTCTCTCCTCCTTAGGCTTGGGTTTCGGCTTTCTTGTCGGCAACCGCCTGAAGCGTGCGGACGAACTGTCCGATCAGCTCCGACAGGGTACCCACCAGCCCCGTGATGGGGGACTGGAGCGCGCCCACCACCTGTGCCAGCAGCACCTCGCGTGGGGGCATTTTGGCTAAGGTCTCCACCGCGCTGGCGGGATAGACCTTACCGCTCAGAATGAGGGTTTTGACTTCCGCCTTGCGCACCTGTTTGATGAAGTCGGTCAGGGCTTTTGCACAGGCAGCCTCGTCGCCCATCACAAAGGCAACGGCGGTCATGCCCTCCAGATGGGGTTCCAGCCCTTCGGGTAGGTCGCCGTTATAGGCGCGGCGGTAGAGCGTGTTCTTGACGACATGGAGTTCTGCGCCTGCGGAGCGCAGCTGGCGACGCAGGTCGGTAATCTCGCGCACGGTCAGCCCGCGATAGTCCACCAGAATCTGGGCGTGTGCTTTTTGTAGCCAGCCCCGAATCTGCTCTACCTGCGCCACCTTTTTCGGGTTTGCCATTGAGCGTCACCTCCTGTTTTTAAACGCAAAACGCGAGCCACGCGCAGACGCAGGCTCGCAACGAAGCACCATCCCGTGCCCGAACAGGCACGGAGAAACCGTCTTTTTGCCGATTGTCGTTGCGCCATCCCTCGGCAGGATGATTAAGCCTCCCAAACGGGAAGCCCCTGCTGTCTGCGGTAGGCGGGCAAAGTATACCCCATAGAGACGAAAAAATGCAAGTCTACAACCAGCCCCGACGCCGGAAGTAGACCAGCAAGCCCCCAGCCATCAACGCCATCACCAGCAGCACCAGCGGGTAGCCGAAGGTCCAGCGCAACTCTGGCATATACTCAAAGTTCATTCCGTAGATGCTGGCGACGAAGTTCAGGGGGATGAAAATCGTGGCGATAATGGTCAGCACCTTCATCACTTCGTTCAGGCGGTTGTTGGCAGCCGAGAGATAGATTTCCACCAGATGCCCCAGCATTTCGCGGTAGGTGGTGAGGTTCTCCATCACATATACGAGATGGTCGTAGACATCACGCATATAGAGGCGGGTTTCGGGTGTGATGAACTCGTTTTCGGAGCGCGTCAGGGAGGCGAGTGCTTCCCTGAGGGGCCAGACCGCCCGACCGAACTGCACCATCTCGTGGCGCCATGTCTGGATGGTGCGCAATATTTCCTGCGCGTTGCCTTCCATTAGCGCCTGCTCCGCCGCTTCAATCGCATCGCCCACCTGCTCCAGCACCACGAAATACTGGTCTACAATCGCATCGATGAGCGAGTACGCGAGGAAGTCGATTCCCTGTGTACGCAGGCGGGTTTGTGGGGAACGCAGGCGCTGCCGCACAGGCTCAAACACATCGCCCTCGCTCTCCTGAAAAGTGAGCAGAAAATCGCGCCCCAGGATGAAGCTCACCTGCTCCGAAAGAATGGCGCGTGTGGTCTCCTCGTAGCGCAACATGCGCAACACAAGGTAGAGGTAGTGCGGGAACTCTTCCAGTTTGGGGCGCTGGTGCGTGCTGAGAATGTCTTCCAGGGTCAGAGGGTGCAGTTCAAAAGCCTCTGCGAGGGTGCGGATGGCGTCCACCTCGTGGAGACCCACCACATCGATCCAGAGGAACGAGTCAGGGGCGCGCAGTCCCAGCACGACCTTGACGAACTCGGTGTGGCGCTCTTCCAGTTGCTCGGCGTTGAAACGGAACGCATGATACTGGACGCGCTCGACCTTGCGCTCGCCGACCAGCACCGGCGTGCCGGGCGGCAATCCTGCCTTTTCCGCACGCTTGCGTACAATCATAATTCGCCTGCCCTCCCCAGCGCGTGGGGAGGGCGTTTCCTCAGTCGCCTCTATCGAAGATGGAGATGGTGAAGCGCGGATGGAGCGCGCCGCCGTAGAGTTCAGGCACGCCGTTGCGCGTGCTGCTCCAGAACAGCAGGAGCATCTCGTCCAGCCCCCCGTACGCCTCATCCAGCGTCGGGTCGCCCTGCTTGCGGAACTCCAGATTAGGTAGCGCCCACAGGTAGAGCTCGTTGGTGGGCAGGTCTATCGGCACGGCGGAGGTGTATTCGGGCGATTCGCCGGGCAGGTTGCCCTCGTCAATCCAGCGCACGCGCTCCACCACGGTGCGCTCTTCCACACCGGTTACCTGACCGTTCGCGTCGCGCACAAAGGTCAGGAAGCGCACCTCCACCTCTTTACCGAGGTCTTCGGTGGTGAAGAAGACAATCCCGCGGTTCGCGTCGTACTCATAGAAGCCGATGCTGGCACCAGCGGGGTTATTCCCGGTGGGACGCAGGGTCGCGTGATTGGTGCCGAACGCCAGTATGAAGCCGCCCGTTTGTAGCGGGAGACCGCCGCGCACAGTCGCGACAGTGGCTCCCAGCCGAATGCCGGGACGCAAGGTCTTGTAGAAGAAGTTGCCCTGCGGATTGGGCGGCGTGCCCGCACGGCGGAAGAAGACCCACAGCCGATCCACGGGCGGGCGGTCGCCTGGGGCGCATACGCCGTTCTCTGGACCCTTGCGCACGGGCGAACGGGCAGGGTCATTCGCATTATGGCGCGGGTTTTTGACTGTTTGTAGCACGGTGAACACCTGCGAGTAGGTGCCCGTCGCCGCCGAAGTGGGTGCTGTCAGCCGATACACGCGCGGGCGATAGGTGACCGAAACGATGTCGCGCGTGCCCGGCGCGAAGTTCACAAACCGAATCGTGCCGTTGCGCGGGTCGACGCTGATAATTCCCCTGTCGAGGCGCGTGTTGTTGGGTCCGGGCACCATGTAGCGGAACTGGATAATGCCCGTTTCGGGGTCTTCCACGGGGGTTTGCATCCCGGTGGGGTTTGTGGGGTCTACAATCACCGAGACGCCGTTCACTTTGATATCCAGATCCAGGCGGGTCGGGTCGGCGTTCCATTCCTGTCCCAGTCGCACCCAGTCGAGATGGCGCACGCGCCACACATTCTGGTCGGCGTCTTTTTGTGCCACCTCTTCGGGCACCATCGGAAGCAGAGTGTCGAGGAGCGAATCCGCTGTGTTGCGCCCATACTGGCGTCGGAGCAGATTGATGGCGCGGTTGTCGTTGAATGCCAGCAGGTTGCCGTTGTTGGGGTCTACCATGAAGCGCTGGAGCAGAATTTCGGAAGCGTTGCCCACTGTACCTGTTAGCACCAGGTCTGCCACATAGAAGGGGCGTGCGTCATCTGTCGGCAGCACGGGGTACACCTGTGCCGAGACGCTCTCCACCGAGCGCATCACCTGACTGATGGGCACCAGTTGCTCGCGCCGCCAGTTGGTGAAGTTATCGCCACGGCTGGAAATCGCGTAGACCTGCTTCTTGCCCGAAGGCGCGGCGACATAGAAGAGCCAGTGCCCTTCGCCGGGCACGCCTGTAATCGCAGGGCGCGAGCGCGGCACGGCAGGGTCCAGAGGCACTGCCTGAACATTGCCGATCACCGCGCCTGTAGCGGGGCTAACTGGCGCATAGAACAGCAGCGAGTACGGCTGATTGCGCAGGGTGACCTCGCCCGTCCAGAAGAGCCACGCCGTGTTCGGGTTCGTCATGTAAGCCACCGGGTTGATATGCTTGATGGTGGCGGCTTCTTCGGAGGTGAGCGTGCGTCCCAGATTCAGTGCGGTAGCGAACAGGTTGCCGCTGGGGTCGTTCGGGAACGGTCCCTCGGGCTGGCTCCAGCGGTCCGATTGGACAGGCACCCAGCCGTTGGTGGTGCGCAAGCCGTTGAGGAGCGTGCCCTGCCCGTTCCACTCGAAGGGCGCATGATAGAGGAAGAACTGACCCGGGCGGTTCGGGTTGTTGCGGTTGCTGCTCCAGTAGAGGTGCATGCGCCCGGTGTTCGGGTCGCGGAACGCGGTGGGCGTGAGGTCGGAGAGTTTGGGCGCGTTCTGGGCAGGGGGCGTGTCAATCATGGGTTGCACGCCGCGGTTGGTGCTGCCCGTCAGCTGGGTTTCACGCACGCGCACCGACAATCGTACGGGTGGCGTTGCGATGGGATCGGCGTTGCCCACGATGCCGGTCGTGTCGCTGCCTGCGTAGGGAGCCAGCTGCGCCACATAGACGCCCATCGGCTGGAAGGGCGGGATGGCTATCGCGATGCGCGGCAGCTTGGGCTGGGCATCGGGCGGGATGGGGATGTTCGGGTCGCGGCGCGGCGGCAGGGTCGGGAGCGACAGAACCGTCGGCGCGAAATCGCCCACCTGCGGCTTCTGCAGAATCGGATACGGCTGGCGCCCACCTGTGGGCGTATAGAAGGGGTTCGTGGTGAACTCAGCGTTTTCGGGGCGCGGCAGCCAGAAACGCTCATCCAGCGTGCTGTGAACCACCGTATAGGCGGGCATCGTCGCGCCCGTTACATCAGAGCCGAACAGCACTGTGCCGCTGGCGCTGTTGAAGGCTTTGCCCATCCGCACCGGATAGAGGTTCAGATTGCCCTCGTTGCGCACGGTGAAGGTCTTCCAGTACGGCGCGAAGATGGGGTTATCGGGTCGGAACGCTGAGTTCGGGTCGCTGGGGAGCAATGTGTTCCAGCTGAAGCCGAAACCGCCGGGCAGGGAGCCGAAGTCAATCGTCTGTTCCTCCACCACCATGCGCGGGTCAGGGCGCACGATGGTTGCGATCTGAATCTGGCGGTACGCCTCGCTGCGCGTTGCGTTCACATCGATGGCTCCGAGCTGGAGACCATCGAATCGCCCGTTGTTGTTCGTATCCACATAGACGAAGTTTTTATCGCTCAGGTAGCCGAGGCTGTTGGGCGGCTGATAGCGTGGGATGTCCACCTGCACCACCACGGGCGTCCAGTCGATGGAAAGTGTATAGCTGGCGCGCTGGAGGTCGGTGCCGCCCTGCACCTGCGTTTTCACCCGTCGGGCAGGGATGTCAGGATAATCGGGGCTGCTGTTGAGCCAGCTGGGCAGAATCTCCCATGGCAGGGGGTTGAGAACTGCGGAAGGACCGCCCTGCCAGCGCAGGTCGTTCACAAAGAGACGGGCGTTCAAGCGCCCTCCTGCACGGGTGGGATCGCGCCGATCGCGCACACGGAACTGCCCCGTAACCTGCTTGCCATGCTCGCCGTTTGCGATAGGGCTGTTGTTCCCGAAGTTGGCGCTCACGGGGATGCCGTCGTTGCCCTGCGCAAGGTTGAGCCGCGGGTCAGCATTATCCCCCACCACGCCCACACCGCTAATCGCCAGCGGGTTCGCCACGCCGAAGCGCCAGCCCGCATCACCTATCAGGCTGCCGGGGTCTCCCGGATCACCCGGTTCGGTGGAGTTCGCAGGGTTGCTGGTGCTGGGACGGTCTATCTCTGGCGTGGTGAAATCGAGGTCGGACTGCCAGCTGGTGCCGCCCGCGCGTATCTGCAGTTCAAAACCTTTGCCCGGCGTCCAGAAGTTCTGCCCGCTGGGGTTGACACGGAACTCGTAGAGCGCGACATTCGGATAGTTATCGTCGGGGACGAGCCGCGCATCCAGTGTCAACAGGGTTCCCCCTGCCCGCTCTTCGCGCGTGATGCCCGGACCGACCACCTGCACCTGCGGCGCTCTGTTGGATTTGAAGTTCCAGACGATCACATAGAAGGTCTCGCCCCAGTCGAAGGCGTCGCGCCACTTGGGCGGCACCTGATGCGGTCCCAGCGTACCAGAGCGTACCTGCTCGAAAAGCGCCTTGTCGTCTGTTACCGTAACTTTGAGTTTTGAGTAGTCGCTGGTGGGGGTGGTATCGGTTCTTTCGGGTTCCGGGGTCTGAATGATGCCGATATCCTCCAGTTGTCCGCCCGTAATGGTGCCCACCACATTGAACGCATAGGTTACGCCTGCATCGTCGCTAAGATAGAGCCAGTTATCCAGCACAGCCGGCGAGCTGAACAGGGTGTCGGCGTAGAGGTCCCAGCCCTCGAACGCCTTGCCGTTTCGCGAGTTGAGGCGGTTATCGGCATAGAGCGCCAGCAGCTGCCCATTATTGACGCCCACCACCACGGCAGGAATCGAGCCGAACTGCGCCCCGGTGCGGTCGGTGTCCACCACATTGGTGAACACGGGTGAACTGAATACGGCGCCGCCCAGGTTCTCGCTGATATACAGCAGGTTGCCCGTTGCTGCCTCCAGCGCAATCACACGCCCGCTCTGCGTGGCAACATACAGCACCTCAATCGGGTTGCCGTTGCGATTGTAGTCCACCTGCACCACCAGCGGCGAACTGTAGAGGAAGTTAATCAGCGTGTTTAGCGGCGCACTCGCGGCAGGACGCTGCCACACCAGAGTCCCTGAGGTGTTTATCGCATAAATGCGCCCACCTTCCACACCACCTGTGGTGAAGTAGATTCGCCCGTTGGCAACGGCGGGAGTGGTGGTGATTGGCTCCACTGCGGGTTGATCCAGCGGTGGATACGCCCAACGCATGCGCAGTGAATCGTCGTTCGTGTCCGGGTCTAAGGCGTAGAGGCGCCCGAACAGCCCTCCACCTTCCACGCTGCCGATGTAGACGGTAGAGCCGTCATAAGCGGGTGTGGAGTAGAACGCGCCGGTGCCAATCGCAAACTGCCAGCGCAGGAAATCGGACTCGTCGTTCGGGTCGCTGAGGTTGGTGTTTATGGCGAACACCCGTCCTGCGGAGTTGCCAATCACCACGAGGTTTTTATCTTCAATAATCAGCGGCGAAGCGAAGCTGAAGGGTCCCGACAGGTTCGGCTTGACTGCCCAGTAAGTGCGGGTTTGCCCCGGGAGCGTGCCGTTTTGCCCGTCGCCCAGCGCATCCAGACAGTAGACGCGCCCGTTTTCGGCGCCGAACACCACCACCCACCGGCGGGAGCCGTTCACCACCACATTGCCCACAGCGGGCGTGGTGTAGACTCCGTTTTGCCCTCCTTCGGCGCTCTCCACCCGGATCGCATCGGCAATCACACGCCGCGAGCCAAGCCGCACATCTTCGGGCGAGAAGTTCGTTACCGAGATTTCGTAGGTCTGATTCTGCAAGAATCGCACGGGGACATTATTGAGGCGCACCCAGCGCCCGCCGTTGCGCTGGTCAATTCGCAGGTTCAGCAAGCCGTCTTCATGCTCAATCAGGTACTGCGCTTGCTGGGCGTTGTTCGCCTCGCTGGGAAACCATGCGTAAACATAGTACAGCCCATCGGTGGGCACGCGGATGCGCCAGTAGGCGCGCACGGTGGCGCCGGGGTCATCAGTCGGTTCCGCGGCGTGATAGAGCGTATCGTAGGCATCGCTCAGGTCTGTGTTGCTGAAGAAGCCGCCTGCTGTGAAAATGCTGGGGTCGCGGTCATCATAAATCTGTCCACCCACCGTTTGGGGGTCGGTCGGCACGCGGAAGGTCCAGCGCACGCGCAGGGTACCCGAAGGCGTGCTTTCCAGACAGGTTACGGTTCCGTTGCCGTTCGCCACATAAACCAGATGGTTGCTGGGGTTCAGCGGGTTGCGAATCACCACCGGTGAGGCTTTGGTGGTGCCGTAATCGGGCACAAAGCGCACGGCATCCGCCACCACGATGGGGAAGATAACATTCGGAAAGTTCGGGTCGTCGGGGTCTACATAATCGGGGCTATCGGACACGATCAGGTTGGTGAGGGTTACGCGAATGGGGTTCGTGCCGTCGTAGTAGAAGGGCGTCTCTCCCAGTGGAATCCAGCCGCCTGTTTGCTGGTTGATATAAATCTTCTGCTCCACCCCTGTGCTGTCCGTAACTTTATACTCGGCATAGCGGGCGTAATCACGCGGTGGGGTAAGTGGCGTTTCGGCGGAGGGTACATAGACAAAGATACGGTAGTAGCCCGGGCGCAGGTTGCTGCTAAACCATGTGAACGCTATAGGATTCCGCCCCGGCACAGGACTACAGACGGCGAAGCGATACGGCTCAGTGGTGTTGGGGTCTTCTTTGTAGGCGTCGGAGGCGGGATTGAGGGGCACCTCCCATGCTCCTGCAGGATCGAAAGTTGTGCTCGCGGAGTCGTTATCCACAATCACGGGAGCCGTGAGCGTGTCCACGAAGGGGTAGGTCCACACCAGCCGCAGGTTCACGGAGCTGCCTGCGGAGTTGGTGGTCACGCCTGTGCGAGCGTTGTTCCCGCGATGGGTTTGCCAGCTATCCTGCGCCAGCGCCACGCTGAGCGCCAGCACCAGCGCCAATCCAACACCATTTCGCCAAATCGCTTTCATAGAGTTTCGCCTCCACCACGCAATCATCGTTAAAACCCCCTGTCGGCAGAAGACGGCTTGCGCAGGGGCGACGAGCCGCTCATCGCCGGACGATCCGCCGTACTCCAGAGAATAGAAGACGGTCTAAATCCGTAGAGCGTGCCATCCGATAAACTGGTGTCGTTCGAGTCATAGTCGTCCGCTTTGATTTCCAGCACCTCTCCCGGGAAGACACGCTCTTCCTGCTGATTGCCATTTTGCACCAGCGTCGCGCCCGAATACTGGTTTACAATCAGCACATTGCCGTTGAACAGGTAGCGCGCCTGCCGCGGCTTGAACAGGATCGGCTGGAGCGGCAGGTTATCGCTGCCCCGCACCAGGTCCAGCCCATCGAAGCGCCGCCGCAGGGCATAACTGTAGGCTTCGTTGGTCACCATCCATGAGACGGGCGCTGTGTCGGTGATGGTTCCCGAAGTGGGGATTGCCAGCTCATAGACGCCCGTGCTGGTGGTCAGGAGCAGATAGAGTCCTGCGTTGCCTTGCCCTGTGGCGGAGCGGCGCGCCGTATCGATGGCGACCGGTCCGAGGATCGGCACGATGCGCCCATCGGGCAGCTGCATCTTGCGAATGTAGAGGGTGCGGTCTGCCAGCTCAATTGTAATCATGCCCGCTTCGGGGGTGGCAGGGTCTGTGTTGGGCGAGCCACTATTGCCCGCAAGCGTGCCCTCCACTGCCACATTTTGCACCAGCGTCGCGAAGCCCACCCGAATCTGGCTGCCATCCCAGTATTCGAATCGTTGCGCGGAGACATACTTATACTGGCGCCCCAGAATGGTGGCGGGGGTCATCCAGTAAAGCACGCCGAGCATCGCCCCCAGTTGCGGATGTTGCACGGGCGGACCAATCTCGAAAGTTCTGGGGTTCACCTGATAGCGATCCACGATATCCACCACGCGGTTGTTGCCCGCGTCGCTGATGGTGTAGTGGATCCAGTACTCCAGCGGCAGCCGATAGAGGTAGGGATTGCGGCTTTCGGGCACGAACTCAGTCCAGACGGTTACATCGGTGGGGTTGCGCAGGGTGTCGGGTGTGCCGCTGACATAGTTGGAGCTGGGTGCACGGGCTGGGTCGCGCAGGTCAATCTTGCCCGTAATGCGCCCCTGAGCGTCGTATTGCGGCACCACATCGGGCAGGAATCGGGTGATGATGCGCAGCTCGTAGCCAGCGCGGTCTATAATCGCCACGCGGTTGCGTTCTGGCTCCACAATCAGCAGTTCATTATCGCCGTAGCGGTAGACGCGGGCGTTCGGCGTGAGCGCATACTTCGCTTTGCTGGGCACAAACGCGCCCGAAGGAATCTCCAGCTGAGTGTTTTCGGTCGCCCACACCACGCGCCCCGCGCTGTCCACCTCCACGATGCGTCCTTCGTCGGCGATCAGCGTGCCCTGACGCGCGTAGGCGTGCAGTCCTTCGCTGGAGCCGACCACCAGCGCGCCCTCGCCCGCATAAATCGGCGAGACCTGCCCACCCAGCCGCAGCGTCTCCGCAAAGCGCGTAATGAACTCGCGGAAGAAGGCGAACGGGTTGCGACTGAGCGCCGATTCGTCCACCAGATCGTCAATATAGGGCCAGCGGATAATGGAGCGATAGCCCTGCGACACATAGGGGATGGTGCCTGCCTGCGCTTTGCGTGCTGGCAGGTTCGGTTGCAGGCGATACGGGTCAGCGCCCAGCGCCAGAATACCGCTTCCGGGCGGCGAGTTGGGGAACTGCGCCACCACAGGCAGGTACACATTATCGCCCACCACCACAGGCGGACCCTGCGCCTGCACGCCGAACAGCACCGCATACCAGCGCAGGTTGTTCCAGTTGCCTGCGATTTTGTCAGGGTCCACCACAAACGGCGCCTCGGTGCCGACCGTTACGACCACGGGCTGCGAAATGCTCAGCACATTGTCCAGCAGGTTCACCGTGCCACCCGAGCTGGACTGTGCAAAAGCCGTGAAGCGAATCTGCCCGCGCGTGTAGTCTACCAGCAGCAACGGGTTCGGGTTGCCCTCCGAGTAGCTGATGTTGGAAGAAACATTGTATATCTTTTGGGGCCCAGAGCGCCCGTAATCGCGCTGGGAAATCTGGAGGTTGGTGCCCGAAGTGATGGGGGCGCCCAGATCAATCGCGAAGTTGTTCTGCTCGGCGTCAAAGGCGAGCAGAATGGTGTAGGGAAGCACGATCGGTCCAAGACGCACCTGCCCTTCGCCGAGCGCATAAATCGCGCCGTCGTAGTAGACAGGGGCGTGCCGGAAGGTGAAGTTCATTGCGCGGTTGTTCGGGTTGACCGAATGGTTGAATTGCACGAAGCTCCCCAGAAACCCATCCAGCACAGCGTTCGGCTCTTTCCAGAGGGTGGCGCCGTCCACAGCCCATTCTGAGCCACCGCGCAGAATCTGCACATAGCCGCCGTGCGACTGCCAGCGCCACAGCACCATCGAGCCGCCGCGCGCGCCACCACGGGGCGGGGTCTGTTCCAGCAGCGCAATCAGGTTGCCGTTGGCAATATTCGGATCGGTAGACTCCGTGCCAGTGGTGATATACAGCACACCGTTGGGACCGAGCGTGATCCCCTGCAGTTTGTTCGGGGGCACAGGTTCATTCCCCGAAGAAGGGGGCAGCTGCGCGAAGGAGCGGAACATCACGCCCGAATTCGTGGTGCGCGCCCAGTCGATGTAGTAGTCGATAAAGAAGCGATAGCCGCTGAGCGGTCCACTATAGAACACGCGCCCTGATTCCCCGGGCGTGGTGGATTCGTCTGAGAAAGTTACCAGACCGGAATCGGTGATGTCTTCCAGCAGCCCCCGCGCTTCGTCGTAGCGGTAAACTCGCGGGCGCAAGGGGCGGAGCGCTGGGTCTGCTGCGGAGGGCACGAACATGAACGCTTGCCCCGTAATGCGACAGCGCAGGAACCCGAGATAGGAGCCATCGCCTGCGAGCGCAGGGGTCAGCACTTCGCCGCGTGCGCTGATCCAGAAAGATTGCACGCCCTCGTTGGTGTTGCCAGAACCGCTCGGTGGCTCGCGTCGGCTCCCATAGTAAAGCACAATATCGTCGCCGCCGCCTACCCCGCGGTTGGGCACCATGCCAGCCACCACAGGCAGGAGCCATGTGCCGCTGGCACCCCCACTCCGCGGCTGATACCACTGGGGCGGAAATGCATTACTGGACTGCACCACCTGCGGGTTGCGCCCATCGCCCAGCGCCACGGCGTAGAACCCGGTCGCCATGACCGTGCCTGCGGAGTGATAGGAGGGCACAATCAGCAGCGTGTTGTCAATCAGCACAGGTGCAGGCAGGCGCCCATCAGGCAGCGAGGGGATGCTACCCCCCACTGGATTACTTACTTGCCACACGCGCTGACCTGCGGGGAGAATAATCCCCGTAGACGGATCGCGCGGGAGCGCCCAGTAGCCCTCCACGCTCGTCCCCACCAGCACAATCACCTGAGTGCCGCTGGGCGTTTCGGCAATAATCGGGGCGGAGGCTTGCCCGCTCAGTGCAACCTCCCACACCTTGTCGTAGGTTTTGCCTTCTGCCATATCGCGTATGCCGTCGTCGGTAAGTCCGTCGCCGTCCAGGTCGCGGCTGGGTTGCATGTCGTAGCAGACGAGCTTGCCACCTGTAGTGGCGAAGAGCAATCCGCCATAAATCACGGCGCCGTCACGGGGGGTGAGGGTTTCATCTTTGTTGCGCCAGCGCACGCCCAGCGGTGCGCCATACTGATCGCCAATCGCGTTCGCGCCGCGCAGGTTCACATTCGGCGCAATGCTGCTGCCTACCCAGCGGACGATGTTATAGGCGAACTTGAGGTCTAAATCGGGTACTGCTTCCACCAGGGTTTCGCGCGCGCGGGGCGCCATCGCGCCGCTACGGGTAATAAAGGGGCGGTTGATTGCCGACGCCACGCCCGCGGCACTGACCACAATCCGCCCAGAGCCGTAGGTGCATGCCGCAATCACGGGTCCGCTGGCATCGGCGGCGACAATCTGCAGCGGCGGGCGACCACCTGTAATCAGATTCAGGCGCCCGTCCATCAATCCACGCCCACGCAAGCCTACCTGCGCAATCTCGCCCGGCGAAAGCCGATAGTATCCGTTCAGTAGCGGATGGTTCAAATTAATCGTCGTGATGGGGCTGAGACCGCCCGTTATCTCCACATCGGGGAAGTAGAGGCGGATATTGCCCGCAGGTGGGGCAGGAACATAGGGTTTATCAATCCATAACACGCCGCCCGCCTCCACGAAGCGGCGCAGTTTGGCGAAAATTTCGGGAGTCATGAAGCGCCAGTCGGTGCGGCTCAATAGCAGCACGCGATAGCGCGTGATCTCGGTGTCGCTGATGGTGTGAAGGTTGACCTCCCAGTAGGCAGCCTGGTCGCGCGTGGTGCCCGCAGGCGCGTACGGGTTGAGGAAAGTCAGCCCCAGCGGCTTGACATCGTTACGCCGCTCCAGCACATAAAAGGTGTAGTGGTCGCGCACATTGGTATCGTTTTCGCTGAACTTGCCGACCCCCGCATAGATGGGCACGGTGCGCGCTTCATAGCCGCGCCCGTCGGCAAAGCCAGTAGCCACCAGCAAACAGGCTCCGATCAGCAAACCGATTCGTCGCATAAGTGTCATCTCCCCACCTTACGGTCTGATATCCCCTGCGAAAATCGGGTTCGGGCACACAGGCAGGCGCGGAATGGGCGGCAGGATGTTGCCCGGATGAGCGTACAGCGGGTCGGCAGGGTTCGCCGTGTACGCCGTGCGAATCGGTTGACCGCCCACCACCGGGTTACGGAAAATGGGGTCATAGCGCATCAGCAGGTTGACGGCATAGCGCCCGTTGTTGCCGTCGTGGAAGTAGCGCCGGTGCGATATCGGAATCTCCTCCCCGGAGTTGCCGTACTCACGCGGGATCCAGCCCCACTTGCGCAGCCACTCGGTCTGGTCGCCGACCCGTGCCGTGTAGTTTTCCGCAATCGCGCCTTCAATCGTGATTCGGATATCCAGCGGCTCGCCGTAGAAGGGGAACTCGGGCGAGGCGACTCCCAGCAGGCGTCGGTCGCGCTGTTGCGCGTTCTCGCGCGTGTCCTGCGGGTTCGTGTTGAACCAGTAGCCCGGGATTACGAAGAAGCTCCCCTCCTGCGCGAAGAGCGCCGCCTGAATCTTGATGTCCAGCGGCTGAATCGCCGCCGCGCTCAACCGATAGGGCTTGTTGTCCGTCGGGAAACGGAAATTGTCGATGTTCGAAATCGGCTGCAGCTGGAACTGGAGCATGTTCACCACGCCGGGCGTCGTGTTGAACGCCGTTATCGGCGTCAGCGGGAAGGCAATCTTCTCGTAGTTCGGGTAGACCTGCAGCGAGGTAAGCCCCAGCGGATAGACATACGGCGGAAAGCCTGGAACGTTGAACAGATAGAACGGGTTCGTCAGCTGCGAGGGGTTCACCAGCAGGTTGATAAAGGAAGCGTCGCCGCCCGCCGCATGGCGCACATAGAGGCGCAGTTGATTCGCGTAGGGCGTGGGGTCTTCGCCAAAGCTGAACAGCAGGCGCATCGGCTGGTCGGGCAGAATCTCGAAGAAGTAGGGCGCTTCGGCATTAAACGGGTCGCCTTCCGCCACGCCGGGGCTATCCGCCGAGCGATACAGGAACTGTGTGGTGTTGACGCACACATAGTCGCGGGCAATCACCGCCAGCGCCGAGCGCTCGTCGCCCTTGACAAGGTTGCCCTCAATATAGGCAGTGCCGTTGGTGACAATCGTAATCTGGCGTCCGGAGGGGATGCGCCCCCGAATGCGCACATTGCCCTCGGCGTAAATCACGCCGTTGAAAGGCACACGGAACTGGGCGCGTTCGCTGGGGGGCAGGCTCTCCACAATCTCGTTGGTGAGCGTGTTATCCTGCGGGTTGTTCGGGTTCACGAACTGGAACGCCAGCGTCTTGATGTTGGTGGGTGCGCCTGTAAGCGGATTGTACCACACATCGCGCGGGTTAGACTGGTTGCGGGTGATACGGAAGCCCTGCGCCCTGACGATCCCGTTCTCCACAACCTCTATCAGTTCAATATAGGCGCCGGGTGGCTCATAGAAGGGACCATTCCAGTAGCGGGAGTTGCCGGGCTTGAGCCAGTCGTTGCGGAGCGTGTAGCCGCCCAGCACGCCCTGACTTTCGCGCTGGATGTCGTCGGCGTTATTGATATAGATGCCGCGCCCATAGCCATAGATTCCTGTGTTGAACCAGCTGCCGTTGGGGCGCTGGCGCCAGATGCCCGAATCGCGCGTGGCGGCGACATAGCGCGGGCGGTCGGTGGCAGGGTCTACGGTATCCATGCGCGGCGGCTCCAGGTACGGAATCGTGCGCGGATAGCCGTCTGCCGCAGTCAGCGGACGCCCATCACGATACAGCCCTCCTGCCGTAATGAAGTTCGGGTTGTTGCTGGGCAAAACGGGTACCATCGTTGCGCCCGTGCCATTCGCAATCACCAGTGTTACCTGGGTGGGCACATTTTCGTTGTGCAAAATCTCGCCTGCCACATAGACGCGCTCGCCCAAATCAGGGTTCAAGCCAATCTGCACATTGCCGCTCCAGCGCAGGTTGCCGTTCACATAAATCGAGCCGCCCCCTGCGCCGTTGCCGTTGACCTCGCCCAGAATCAGCCGGAACGGCACGCCCAGCCCGATATCTTCGGCGCCCAGATCCATGATGTCGCCGCGCTGGTCGCGGTTCATCACGAAGCGCAGGTAGTCGATGGTGCCAATCTGGATGTAGGCGGCGCGTTCGGCACGGTTCCCCCTCTGATCCTCTGTGAAGGTCGTGGGGTCGTTCTCGTCAATCAGCCCCACGCGCCCCACCGATTCCACTTTAATCACGGGCTGGCGGTGAACAGGTCCTGAAGGCTGATAGGAGACGCGAATCAGCGCACGCCCGTTCGCGAAGTTGATTCGGGTGAACCCGCCTGTGCCATCGGCTGGGTTATAAGGCTTAATCCAGAAGTAGTCGGGGTCTCTGGGGTTTGTGGAGTTGGTGGGGATGGGGCGCCAGTCGGCGCCGAACTCGCTGTTGACCAGCTGATCTACGGCGTAGCGGATGCCCGCTTCGGCGAAGTAGTCGGCGCTGAGCCGCTCGCGCGCCGTGCGCACATTCAGCAGGTTCCGTGCGATGACCGAGATGAACACCCCGCCCAGCACCAGCAGCACAAAGCTCACCAGCAGGGCAATCACCAGAGTCTGTCCCAAATGCGTTCGTCTCATCGTCGGTCACCTCTTTACTGTGTGCGTGTGCGCACGATGTTGGGCAGTTCCACCTGCGTTTTCTGGGTGATATTCACCGCGCGGTCGGCGCCGTAGAACCGCACGCCTACCACCAGTTCCATCAGCCGCCGCGTCTGATAGTCCGCCACATACGAATCGCCTGGCAAGTTATTTTGATAGGCGAAAGTAACAATCACATTATTCTGACCGGGTGGCATGGGCAACTGCGGGTCCGAATAGAACTCGATATAGCCCCGCAGCAAAGGCGCGTACTTGTAAAAATTCTGCGTGATTTCCGCCTCGCCATAAGTTGCCACCAGCTGACGCAGGGGCACCACATCTTGATAGAGAATCCGATACTGGTTCGGTCCCACAGGCGCGGTTGCCGACGAGACCCGCTGATAGCGAATGGGGCGTCCGTAGTTTGGTCCAGGGCGCTGGTCGGGACCAATCACAATCTCGGAGCCAGGCACAATCGCACAGTCCAGCTCGTTCAGCGGTCCGTAGAGGGCTACATCATCGATGCGCCCGTTGTTATTGGTGTCCATCAGCGAGATGGCGCGCTTGACATTGTTTTGTGTGCCATCCGTCAGCGCCGCGCGATATTCGGCGTTGAAGCGTGAGTTGATGGTCGCCGCGTAAGGAGGTCCGGGGTCGTTGAAGGGCGTATAGAAGTCGCCCGTGCTGTAAATCAGTCCCTCACGAGGGTACTTCAGCCAGTGAGGCATAGCGAAGTTCAGCGTGCCCGACTCGGTGTCTATCATAAACTCGAGCGCGCTCTGCTCGGGGTCGTCCAGGTCAGGCGGCTGGGTGGGAACTGGTGTCGTAGCGGGCGGCGCCTGATACAGAATCCGATAGGTAATCTCGCTGATGGAGGCAACCTTTTGCTGGATCACGCGGTTGCCGTCGGTCCAGTAGCGGTAAAGCGCCCAGTACGGCGGGCGGATGGGAAGCCCTGGCGGCTGACCGTCCACATCCACATAGAAATACTCCAGCGGTTGATTGTTCTGGAGCGCGTCGGGGCGACTGCGGAACACCACCAGCCGAAACTCACCCGGCGTCATCTGCCACAAGCCATGGGGGAACCGCACTCGGACAGGCGGATGCTTCGGCGACTCGCTATCCAGACTCTCGGTGCCCACAGGCGCGCCCATCTGGTTGACCACCTGTCCGGGCTTCAGCTGAAACAGCGGCTGCACCGAAATCGGGTTGCCGTTGTTATCGTAGGTAACCTGCACCATATCCACCACGCCCAGCGGCACGATTGGCTTGGCGACTTTGCGCCAGCCATCGCGCTTGGGACCGTAGAAGAAGTTGGGGTCATAAAAATCTTCGGGTCTATCAAACAGTTCGGGGTTCAGACGCCACTGATTGCCCACGCGCACATAGAGCGGAAACTCCGCGCGATACAGCACCGCCAGGTTCTCTTTCGCCGTTGCCAGCACATTGCGCCGCTCGTCGGGGTTGAAGTAGGGGCTGGTGTTATCCATCGTGCCGATGAAGTAGCGCACCACCACGCGCCCGGGCGCAATCGGCACCGCCAGTTCGTTGACTCCGAGCGGGATGTCGGAGGTCGGGTCGTTAGAGGGCTGCCCGGGGTCGCCGTAGGCAGGCGGCACGAGGTCAATTATCGCTCCGTTCAGCACGAATTGCCGTGGCGTGCCGCTGGCGTCTTCCACATAGAAGTAGAGTTCACGCCCTGCGGTATCGAACACATAGGCGGCGCGTTTGAGGTCGTTCTGAATCTGGTTCAGAGCAAGGCGCACGGTATCCTGTGCCTGTGCCTGTACCTGCCCCTGCCGTGTATAGCGGAACCCCTGCACCAGGGGTACCAGCAGCAGCCCCAGCAGGATTGCCGTAATCGCAATCACCACCAGCAGCTCCACCAGCGTGAACCCGTTTGTCCGCATCGCCTGCCTATCGCGCATCATTCTTCTCCCTCATTAGACCCGTCCGGGCGAACCTCAGGTTCCTCACTCTGCTCGCGAGAGAACCTGATCAAAGTCCAGACGCACAGGGCGTCCCGTGCCCGTAACTTCGTAGGTCAGGCGCACTTTGAGCGACAGTCCCTGCACGCCGCGCAGGGCGGTTCCCGTCACCTCAGGCGCCCAGCGCACCGCATCGGGATGGAGCTGGGTCAGGTCAACATAAACATACTCTCCACCGTCGAGTGGTTCAGTCGCCTCCGAGATACGGAACACCCCGTTTGTGCCGTGTCGTATTGCGCCGTCGCGTGTCTGGTACCAGTATTCCCGAATCTGGATTGTCTTGCCCGCTTCGCTCTTGTTGAAGTAGAGGCGCCGTTGACGCGGCGTCGTCTCCCGATTGTACGCGCCTTCAAAATCGTACCAGCAGGCGTCTATGGGCATACCCACCAGCGCCGCGCTGATAAAATAGCGCTGCACTGCCTTTTGCACCGACATCGCCCAGTTGTCATGCACTTTATAAAGCACGCGCACCTTGCGTCCTGCCCATGCGCGGTCGCCAAACTCAATAATCCCTGCGCCGTAGTCCACCGACACGGGTGTGTTGAGTCCACCCCTCATCGCCTGCCCCTTCTGGATAAACACCGACTGCCCACTTATCAGATCAATCACCACCACATCGGCATATGCCGGGTTGTCCTCCATCTGGTCAGGTGCAGGCAGTGGCGTCAGGTCGCCGCCCAGTCGCAGCCCCGGATAAAGGGTCTGGTCGTTCTGCAGGTCGCCGAACTGCTTGAGGTCGGTAAACACCAGTCGCAAGCGGAGGCTGGTGGGCACGGTCAACTCTTCGGAGATGATGGACCAGTCCTGAACAGTGTAGTCAATATTGGCGTTCAGGGGGCGCTCGCCGCGCCAGTAGCGCTCATACGCACCCGACGCATGGGGGCTGAACATCAGCGTGCCCAGCAGCGGGTTCACCACCTTGTATTGATAGGGATATTCGGGGTCCCACGAGGCGTTTGCGTTCAGCATTTCGAACAGACGCGCGCAGGAGTCGGAGTCGGGCACAATCCCCCCGAATCCGGGAATCTGGTTAACAGGCTGGAAGTTCTCTGGAGGCTCGCCCGCCACAGGCACGGTGAGCGGCACCCATATAGCATAGGGAGGGTTCGGTGCCGTGGGCGCAAGGCGAATCACCGTAGAGACCTGACGCACATCGTAGTGATCCCCATGCGCCACAAGGTAGGTGTAGTCCACCTTATAGCTGATGGGTCGGTTGCGCAGGGGGCGCAAGAGGATCAAGCCGTTCTCGTAGTCAATTCCATAGTCAAATACCTGCAGGTTGCGCCATTGATAGTCAGAGTCCATCACGAATCGGCGCATCGGGTTGCCATATACCTGCAGGTAGTTTGCCATCACATTGGGATTGTTGCGCAGAGGCTCCGGGGGTAGGGCGATTGGGGCGAAGGTGGTGGTATACAGGATACCTTCGGTAATCTGGTTCATCGAGCCAGGCAGGGCGCCGGGCAGTCCCAGCGTGACGCGCTCGCCAATCACGCGCCGCATGCGATTGACGCCCGAAGCATACTCTGGGGGCACGCCGTTCGGTAAGTCAGGCTGCACACCGAGGTCATCTGGCGACACGGTGGGGTCGAGCTCCATCAACACATCCCCGTTCACCACCTGATAGCGGATGGGCGCAATCGCGTAGGGGAGGCTCTCCCGACGCATTTTGAGGCGCTCCATCTCGCGCTGTGCCAGCCGTGTGGCTGCCTCGCTCTGCCCCGAACGCTTCAAAGCCAGAAAGCCGCTCGGGTAGAGCCGTATAAACGCCAGAATGGCGATGGTCAACACGCCAATCGCCACCAGCACCTCGACCAGCGAGGCGCCTGCCCGTATTCTATCCCTGCCAGTCATCAGTTATCCACCTCATACAACGCTGGGTTCCCTATCAAACGCGCGTTCCCCTACGGGCGTGCCAGATACGGAGTGTTGAACATCAACTCCGAATCCATCATCTTCACATTCCCCGTCAGGAACAGCACTGGATCATTTTTGGCTTTGACAGGCTGATTCCCCTGATAAGAGCGATGATAAGAGCACCATGTCACCACAGCGGTTGTATCAGGATTGCGATAACCTAACTGGCGCGGGTTGTCCGTTGCCTTGGGACCCACAGGGTTGTCGAAAAACCCTTCCCGATACTGGGGGGTCTCCAGCTGGTTCAGCTGCGCGTTAGTCCAGAAGAGCGTATAATGCACTTCATAGGCGCTGGTATTACCCACCTTCCCGATGGAGTAGCTGTCGTAGCGATAAAAGCAGACCTCTGGGCTGCTGGGGTCGGCAGGGTTCAGGCGCGCGCCCTGCCCCGCGAGCGCGTGCCCCTGCGGGTACACGGCGCGTGTAATCAGGCGTTTGTCATCCACAGGGTTGTTGGGGCAGTAGAAAATCTCGTCGTTTCTCAGGTAGGAACCCAGCGGTTTCGGCGCCAGATTGAACGGAACCGCTGCCTGCTGGTTGCAGGTCAGGTTGCCGCCTGCGTCGACCGCATACGCGCCCAACACCGGAGGGTACGCGCGATAGTCGTCTTTATAGTTCTGGAGCGCCACAAAAATCTGACTGAGATTCGAAATGCATCGGCTGCGGCGCGCATTTTCCCGAACCGTGCCCGCGATCGGGAAAATAATCGCCGCCAGAATCGCGATAATCGCGATCACCGTCAGCAGTTCCACCAGCGTAAAGCCTGTTTTTCTCATCGTCATCGTTGCCCCCTGTGCGCCTCTGTGTCTTTGACAGAGACGGGTTTCCAAAGGTTCCCGAATATTATGGCACATCGGGCGCAGGATACTTATTCTCCTGGCGTGCGCCGCTTCCTGCCATTTTCTCTACCGAATGGTTAAGACCTGCCCTGCGGGCGAAAGGTTCCAGCGCACAAGCAGGGTCTCGCGTTCGCGCTGTGTGTTCACGGGCAGGGGGTTGCCTAGCGTATCGGTGAGCGTTGCCTGCCCCTTCAGCCCGCGAATGGCAATTCGGGCGACCCCGTGTGCGCCCTCAGGTCCCTGCACCAGATAGCTCAGAGCGCGTGGGGTTTCGTGTTGCAAAACGACTCGCGCGTTAGTGTGCAACAGTCCTGCCCGCTGAAGGCGAGCGTCTACCTGTAAAAACAGTCCTGCACGGTTCGGCTCGATGGGAATGTCGCTCTGGATGGGCAGGCGCGGGTCCAGCACATCCAGATAGGTGCCGCGCAGTGTGGTGATGCGGTAAGTACCCCAGACGGCTACCCAGTCGCCGCGTTTGGCGAGGATTCGGGCGCGTTCACGGTAGCGAATCTCCGCCTGGGCGCAGAGGTAGCGCAGCACGGCACGCCACATCTCGTCGCCTCGGGGCAGGTTGCCAAACGCACGCCCCGAAACCCCCAGAAACGCAAGCCCGCCGCGCCCTACACGCTGAATAACGCCCACTGGCGCGCCCTGCCACAGATAAAACGGCTCGCTTCCTTCTATCGTGTAGCGCGTCAGGCTCTCATCGCGCCGCACGGGAATTGCTGGCAGGTCGGGTCGCGTCGGATTCAGCACGCGCTCAGGGTAGGGGGGCGTTGTGCTGAGTTCCACCAGCCATTCCTGCGCGATTTCCACGCGAAGCGTGATGCGCTGTGCCTGGGGCAGCGGGAATCGGTAGGTGAACGAAGCGCCTCCATCAGCGGCGCGTTCCCCGTTTGCGTTTCGCTGGCTCCCCTGCTCATGATAAAGGAAAAGCGGCCCTGCGGGCGTGCCGGGCGAGAACGCCGCAAGCGTGCGCCCATCGGCTTCCAGCCTGACCCGACGCACCCGCGCGCCCCAGCCCGTTTCGGGCAAGCTATCCCGAAAGCGCACATAGACCGTCTGCCCTGCATACGCGCTCAGGTCAAACTCCACCCAGCGGCGGTTGAGCGTGCCCTGCTGGGGCTGGTCGCCATGACGCCCCAGCTCGCGCCACGCTTCGGGGGGCGCAGGCGGGGCAGGCTCGGTGTGAATCTCTGCGGCAACATCGCACTTTGCCAGCAGCCAGTGAAGCGGCGAAGCAAAACCCCCCTGTCGCCATGGGGTCTCGGCAAGCGCATCTAAGTCGTTCGTGCCGCCGACAATCACCAGCCAGCCGCCCTGACGCACCCACTGCGCCAGCGCGTCCACCTCCGACTCTCGCTGGGGTTTCACACTTTCAGGCGTCCACATTAGCAGGCGCACGCCCCGCAGGAGGTTCGGCTCCCCTGCCCGCTGGATCGGAATCATCTGCACGGGCACGCCTGCGTGAACCAGTGGCGCCAGAAGCGCCATCAGATCCTCCGATGCCACACCCTGCCCTGCAGGGGGCATCTCGCCGAAGAGTGCCGCCATCCCCTCCACCCCTGCATCGATGGTTACTGTGCGTTGTTCGGCAAGGGATTCCAGCGCCTGCACAAGGCTCAAACTCGCGCTGACATCCTCCAGCAACATACTGTCAGGAACGCGCTCTGGGATGGGGGGCAGCTCGTAGCCCTGGACCTCCCCAAACATCGCCGAGGCGATAGCGCTCGCCATATAGTCTGCCCGACGCCCTGCTGTTGCCACTTCTGAAAAAGGGTTCATCCGAAGCCAGAGCTGCCTGTCGCTCTGGCGCGTTAGCCCTGCCAGTGAAGCGCACTGCAGGTAAGCGCACGCGAACGGCAACGACTGCGACTCCCCCCGAAACGGAATCGGCGCACACCCGGCGCCTACCTGCCCCACCACCTCCTGAAGCGAACGGGGAGCGCTTTCGCCCTCTGCGAGGAAGCGGAGTGTCGTTGCCGAACGCGGTCTCAAAGCGCCTGCCGAAGCGCCCAGAAGGCGCTCCACCCCATCGCCAATCCCGTCGCCGTCCTCGTCCCGATCGCTTGCCGCCACCTCTACCGAGAAGATGCGTATCTGCGTGCGGCGTAGCGATTCGACCACCACCTGCAGAGTCTGAACGGCTGGCTGAAGGGGGATGCGCACCGTGAAGCGATAACTCTGCACCCCGCGCACAAGGCTCCTTACTGCCAGACCGCCCGCTTCCGTGCGCAGGCGAATCCGCCCTGCCCCGCTCGCCTGCACCACTACCGAAACCGCCATCCCGCTCAGCACACGAAACCCGTACACCGCACGCCCACGGGAACCTATCAAGCGCGCCCGCCCCTCAATACGGGAACGCTCCGCCTGAATCAAAAAGGGAGACTCGCTGGGGGGAACAACCTGCCATCGAAGTGCTGGAACCAAGCCGACTTGCCTCTGCATAGCCCCCTATTGTACCCCGAACAAAAAAGAGGAGCAGGCGGGCTTGGACGCCTACTCCCCAACCTTGTGTGTGAGGTGTTCACCTTCCTTCGAACCTTAATTATACACCATTTTCCGATTTTTCCTGCCAATTTTCGGGGGACTTTGGTGTCGCAATCCGCTGAAGAATCTCATAGAGTTCCTGTGCCTGCTCATGGGAAGGCGTGCGCCCGATCTCAAACACATCGTCCACATCGTCCCGAACGAGAACCCTGTACAGACCGTTGCCCTGTTCGAGGCGAACTTCCTGAATCGAGTCAAAGCGCAGGCGATCCTGCGTCGCTATCGCCCTACCTGATAAACGCAGGATACGCTGTGATGGCACATCGATAAGCGTGATAACCGCCCAGCGTAACCGATACCATGTGAGCGGAGTCACGAACAGCACTGCCAGCAAAAAGAGCAGCCCGTTATTGAGGACCACAGGAGTCGCCAGCGCTTTGCGAACACCTTCCCCGCCCCAGAAAGCGTAGAGCGCAAGCGCCGTGTAAAACAGTCCCTGTAGCAGCACAAAGGTCGCAAGGTACCGACTGAACGCGGGGAGAAGGAACGAATCAGAGGCGCGCAATAGCGGAATCCAGTAGAGCGCGCGTCGCACCTCCACCACAGGATACCAGATAAACAGAACCGCGGCAGCGGCGTGCCAGAGCGTGCGCGGCTCAAGAAACTGCCGCGCCGTCCACCAGCACCCCATCCATACGACGAAAAACCAGCCCAGCACCATAAACGGCGCATCGAAGCCCCTTCGCTCGCGCCTCGACAGCACCTTCAGACCGCGTGCATATACCTCAATTTGCATCGCGTTTAGTGTACCCTGCGCGGGAAACTCTTTCTGGAACTTTTTCGTTTTTAAGTATGGTCTTACTCAGCAGGGTTCAGGGGAGGTCGGTACGAAAAAATGGGGGCGCAAGTTCCCGTGCCTGCCGACGCTTTCCCCCTTGAATCTGCAGGGCGAATTGTGCTACAATTTAGGCAGGGTGAAACCTGTCCCTGTCGCTACCGATAATATGGATAGGTTTCCCCTGTGAAATCACGGAGGTTATATGGAAACAACTTATCAATACGGCAAAAACGCCGTGCTGGAGGGTCGAGCATGATGTGGCAACGGTTTACTGAGCGTGCGCGCAAGGTGATCTTCTATGCGCAGGAGGAAGCGCAGCGGCTGGGGGAGTCTCAGGTCAGCACCGAGCATCTCCTTCTGGGGCTTGTGCGTGAGTCCGATAGTGTTGCTGCGCGGATTCTGGACCGTCTGGGGGTGAGCCTGCAGCGCATCCGCAACGAGATTGAGCGCTATGCGACCCGGGGCGAGGCACGCCCGTCGCAGGAGATGGCGCTCACCTCGCGCGCCAAGCGCGTCATTGACCTCGCTTACGACGAAGCACGGCAATTGAACAACAACTACATCGGGACGGAACACCTGCTGCTTGGTTTGATTCGCGAGGGCGAAGGGCTGGCAGCCCGCGTCCTGCATAAACTCGGTGTTGACCTGGAACGCGCCCGTCGCGAAGTCATGAATATTCAAGAACACGAATCGCATAGCACCGCGCCCACCCGTTCCCAGCGTTCCCGCACGCCCACGCTCGATGAGTTCGGACGCGACCTCACCGAGATGGCACGGCAGGGCAAACTGGACCCCGTGGTGGGACGCCATCAGGAAGTGGAGCGCGTGATGCAGATTCTGGCGCGACGCACCAAGAATAACCCAGTTCTGGTGGGTCCGCCCGGCGTCGGCAAAACCGCGATTGTGGAAGGTTTAGCGCAACGCATCGTGCAGGGCGATGTGCCCGAAACGCTCAAGAACAAGCGCATCGTCTCGCTCGATCTGGCAGGCTTGGTCGCCGGGACGAAGTACCGCGGCGAGTTCGAAGAGCGTATGAAGCGCGTGCTGGACGAGGTGCGCAAAGCGCAGGGCGATGTGGTGCTGTTCATCGATGAGTTGCACACGCTGATTGGCGCAGGCGCCGCCGAAGGGGCGATTGACGCTTCCAATATCATGAAGCCTGCCCTCGCGCGCGGCGAGCTGCAGTGCATCGGCGCCACCACGCAGGACGAGTATCGCAAGTATATCGAACGCGACGCCGCGCTGGAACGCCGATTCCAGCCCGTGCAGGTGCGCGAACCCTCCATCGAGGAAGCGATCGAAATCCTCAAGGGGCTGCGCGACCGCTATGAGGCGCACCACCGCGTGATTATCACCGATAGCGCGATTGAGGCTGCTGTGAAACTCTCCGCGCGCTACATCACCGACCGCTATCTGCCCGATAAGGCGATAGACCTTATCGACGAAGCGGCGTCCCGTGTGAAACTCCAGCAGACCCTGCCGCCGCTGGAACTGCGACGCGCCAAAGGCGAACTGGAGAACCTCCAGAAAGATATCGCCAGCGCACGCCAGCAGCGCAACATGGAGCGCGTGGAGGAGCTGGAGATGCGCAAAGCCCAGCTCGAAGAGCGCATCGACCAGCTGCAGGAAGAGTGGGAAGCTTCCCGCCAGGAGATGACCACTCTGGTCACCGAACACGATGTGGCGCATATCGTGCAGAGCTGGACGGGCATCCCTGTCGCCCGCCTGGTGGAGAGCGAAACCCAGAAACTGCTGCACATCGAAGAGGAGCTGCACCGTCGGGTGATTGGGCAGCACGAGGCGGTCTCGGCGGTTGCCCGCGCCCTGCGACGCGCCCGATCGGGTCTCAAAGACCCCAAGCGCCCGATGGGCACTTTCCTCTTTCTGGGTCCGACAGGCGTTGGCAAGACCGAGCTGGCGCGCGCCCTCGCCGCCTATATGTTCGACAACGAGAATAACCTCATCCGCATCGACATGAGCGAGTATATGGAGAAGTTCAATGTGTCGCGCCTGATTGGCGCGCCACCGGGCTATGTCGGCTATGAGGAAGGCGGCGTGCTGACCGAAGCCGTGCGACGCCAGCCCTACAGCGTCGTGCTGCTGGACGAGATCGAAAAAGCGCACCCTGATGTCTTCAACCTGCTATTGCAGGTGATGGAAGACGGGCGCCTCACCGACTCGCAGGGGCATGTGGTGGACTTCCGCAACACGATTATCATCATGACCAGCAATGTGGGCGTGCGTTCGGTTGTGGAAGAGCCGGGCATGGGCTTCCGCAAGGAGCGTACCAGCCCTGAAGACCCGCGCGCCTACGAAGCGATGAAAAACCGCATGCTCGACGAACTCAAGAAGCTCTTCCGCCCGGAGTTCCTCAACCGCGTGGACGAGGTGATTGTGTTCCATCCGCTCACGCGCAACGAGATTCTGCAGATTGTGGACCTCATGGTCGGGCGGGTGGCAGAGCAGCTCAAGGCGCACCGGATGAACCTGGTGCTGGAGCCGCCTGTCAAGGAGCTGCTGGCGCAGAAAGGCTATGACCCGAACTACGGCGCCCGCCCGCTGCGGCGAGTCGTCCAGCAACTGATTGAAGACCCGCTCTCCGAGCAGTTGCTGCTGGGGCGGTTTGAGGAAGGCGACACGATTATCGCCAAACTCAACGAGAATAACGAGATCGTGTTCGTGAAGGGCGAAAACCCGCCCTCTCAGGACACCGATCTCACCACCGCCGCGGCAAACTAACCACACCTGCTTTCAAGCCTTTTCAGCCCCTCCGCTCTCCGGTGAGTGGAGGGGCTGAAAGGTAGCAGGAATCCCTCCCCTCCCCCCTAAATCCCCTCATGTGCGCACCTTCTGGCTGGGCATGGCGCTGATCGGGCTGATTAACCTCGCAGGGGTGCTGCGCTGGCACTATGATGAGGGCATCACCCACCCCAGCAATTTTGAGAATCTGGACACCCGCACGATTGTCGCGCGTCTGGAGCAGCCCCACTCGGTGTGGCGGTGGTTCACGGGCGACTGGGTGCTGGGCAACGGTTTCTACCGCCCCCTGCCCAGTCTGCTCTATAAGCTGGACTACACGCTCTGGGGGCGCGATTTCCTTGCCTACAAGTGGACGAACGGGGTTCTGGCTCTGCTCTGTGGCTGGCTGGTGGTGGGGCTGGCGTGGCAGTTGAGCGGGCGCTTGAGGCTGGCGCTGGGCACAGGGGCGATTTTTTCTTTCTGGCAGACCGGTTTTCTGCCGGGCGTGCCTGAGTGGCTGAGCTGGGTGTGGCTTGCAGGAAGTGTCGCATGGGGCTGGTGCCTTGGCGACTGGCGTAAAGGGGTGGTGGTGGGCGCACTGGGGGCGACTGCCCTCTGGGAGCTGGGCTTCATCCCCAGCTTGCCCGATTTGCACATGGAGTCGTTCGCTTACCGCGCAGTGGGCTGGATTCCGGGGCGCACCGCCACGCTGATGACCTTGTTCGCCCTGATGAGCCTGATTGCGTTCTGTCGTTATGCGCTGACCCGCCATATTGGCTGGGCAATTCTGAGCCTGCTGGGGCTGCTCGGTGCGCTGGGGAGCCACGAAGGCGCCGTGATTCTGCCGTTGCTGATGGCGCTATGCGCCGTTGTCCTCAAGAGGCGGGGCGCTATGTTCCCTGCATGGCTCCTTGCCGTGAGTTTTGCCATCTTGCTCGCCTATGTTGCGTTCTACCAGCACGCCATCCCCATCAACACGGAGTACCACCGCCAGCGGCTTAAGCGGTTCGACACGATGGATCTCACATGGCTGAAGTGGTTGTTCCCCCCTGCTGTGCCGATGCGGGACCAGCTGTTGCTGCTGGTGGATGCGCCGCTGGCGGTTTTCTTACCTGGCTTCTGGGAGAGCGTCCTGTGCATGGGGAGTTACGGGCTGGCGCTGGCGTGGCTCCTGCGTCAAGAGCGCCTGACGGCGGTGGGCTGGCTCGGCTCGTTGATTGCCTACATGCCTCTTTCGCCCGTGCTTCCGCTGATGCACTATTACTATTTGCCCGCCGCCTTTCGCGCGTTTTTGATCGCGTGCCTTCTGTCAGGGCTGGTGCGTGTGGCGCATCGCTTCTCGCAGGCGCTTGTCGCGTGCCCGCCGGAGCCAGCCATAAAAGAGCGGCGGTACCAGCAACAGGTAGAGCCAGAATAACACCAGGCAGACCCAGCCAAACATCAGCGCATCGGTCCAAAAAGTAGTGCTGGCAAAGTCCTTCGAGAACACAATCCGTCCACTATGGAGACCTGCAAGGATAAGAAACAGCGCCACAAAACGCCACACAGGCGACAGGCGATCTACCCAGAACTGCCATCGCAGGGCGGGCACCATGATTTTGGAGCGCATGCCTGCGGCGTGAATGAGCGTTTCGCGGGCACCCGGATGTTCAGGGTCTATGGCGAGCGCGTCCAGGCTGAGTTGCCATCCCGTGCGCCAGTCGCCCCGACGCACCGCGACCATCGCCAGAATCCAGAGCGCGTCGGGGTCCTCGGGGTCTTCGCTCAGGCAGTGGCGTGCGATTCGTTCCGCTTCATCCAGTTGTCCTTGCGAGCCTCGCGCGAGCGCCAGCGCCAGCTGCGCCCCCCGATTGGTGGGTTCCAGACTCAGCGCCTGATGCGCCAGGCGTACTGCTTCCTGCCAGTGGGCGCGTCGGCAAGCCAAATCTGCCAGGTGGGCAATCACCGAAGCGTTCTGGGGTTCCAGCGCCAGCGCTCGACGCAACGCCACCTCCGCGCGCTCCAGTCGCCCCTGATCTTTCAGCACAATCCCCAGCACATAGTGGGGATAGTACCAGTCTGGCTCATAGCGCACCGCCAGCATTGCCTCGTTCAGAGCTTGTCGGGGATTGTTGCCTATCTGATAAGCCAGCGCCATCAGCGCATGGGCATAGCTGTTATCGGGTTCCTGCTGGAGCGCCAGACGCAGGTAGCGCAGCGCGACCTGCCAGCTGCCCTGCGCCACCATCTGCCTGCCCAGCTCAATCAGCTCATCTACCGAATGCCGTGAAGGGGGTTGCGACATTGTTTCATGCCTCCACCGAGAACACGGCAATCGCCGCCAGCAGCATAATCCCGAAGAAAAACGCCAGTAGAATCACCAGCGGTACCCACACCGGTTTCAGCTGCCCACCCATCTCCAGATGCGCCTGCACATGGGGTTCATTTTGCAGTTGCAGATAGTATCCCAGTCCGACTTCCAGCGCCAGCGACACAAAGCGCATCAGGTGTCGGCTCTCAGGCGCGAACATCACCACCACGAAAACGACAGGCGTTCCAATCAGCCATATCAGCAAGCAGATGAGGCTTTTTTGATAGAGGTCATTCTCCTCCAGCCGCCGCGCGTTGAGGAGGGAGAGCGCAATCCCCAGCGGACCGCCGAACACTGTAAAGTAAAAAATCGCCCGCGCGCTGTAAAGCGGCGGCAGGTAGTCCCTGAAATAGTAACCTGAGTCCCTCATGGCATCAGTCGCTCTTTTTTCAGCCATTCGGCAACGGGGTCGTACAAGCCTGTTTCGTTGGCGTAGGTGGCGTAGTTGCGTGCGGTGCGCGCCCAGTCCAGCGTGAGGGGGCTGAGGGTGCGCGCCAGACGGAGCAGTTGCTCGGCGCGGATGGGTTCCTGACGCCCCGTGCGCAGGGCGTTCGCGATGGCTTCTTCGGCGGCGCGCTCGCACAACGCCTCAATATCTGCGCCTGTGAAGTAGCGGAGCGCCTGCGCCACCTTACGATAGTCAAAGCGCGGTTCCACAGGGCGCCCCCGCAGGTGAATTTTGAGAATCTCAATCCGCGCCTCCAGGTCAGGCGGCGGCACAAATAGTACGCGGTCAAAACGGCGCGGGCGCAATAGCGCAGGGTCTACATGCCACGGGGCGTTCGTCGCTGCCAGTATCAGCAGGCGCTCGTTGGAACTGTGAAAGCCGTCCAGCTCCTCCAGCAGCTGGTTCACCAGCACACGGGAATAGTGCCCCGCGTCGGTGCGCTTCACCCCCAGCGCGTCCAGCTCGTCAATAAACAAGATGCAGGGCGCGTAGTTGCGGGCGGTCTCGAACGCCTCGTGCAACAGCTGCTCACTGACCCCAATCCACGGCGAGAGAATCTCGTGGATGCCGATATAGAGCATGGGCATCTCGCACTCGGTCGCAATCGCGCGCGCCAGAAGCGTCTTCCCACAACCGGGCGGACCATACAGCAGCACTCCACCCCCCACGCGCTTGCCATACGCCTGATAGAGGTCAGGACGCTGAAGGGGATAGATAATCATCAGCCGAATCTGCTCTTTGAGGTCTTCCATACCCCCCACATCGGCAAACGAGACGCCCGTGGGGCGCACAGGGAAAAAGGGCGCACTGCCCGGTTCAGGGGGTTCGTAAGGGGTTTCCTCCTCGTCTTCATCGGCTTCAAACGATTCGGAATCGCCTGTGAGGGGCGAGTCGCGCAGAATTTCGGCTTCCAGATCGTCGGGGTAGACTTGCAGAAAAGCGTGGAGTTGCAGGTCGGCTTCTGCGGCACGCCCCAGATTGCGAAGCATGCGAATTGCGCCCAGCCATGCCTCGCGATGTCGCGGCTGGAGCCTCAGGATGGCGACATAATGCTCCAGCGCTGGCTCAAACCGGGCGGCTTGCTCCAGCAGCTGCGCCAGATGCAACCGCAACGGGACATCCTCAGGCGAATTACGAACGGCTTCCTCCAGCGCCCGAATCACACTTTCTGACGCCATCAGGATTATAATTTGCTCATGGGGGAGAAAATCCTGCCTTTCTGCACGCCGGGAACTTTTTCGGGGCACGATGTGGTATAATAATACCGACACGGGGGCGTCAGGGTTCGACAGAACACGACTGGCGCTCAGTGGCGAGCCGAGGTGCGGAGGGCCTCGTAAAAAATCCGCAAACAAGAAGTGCGACTCCTAACTATGCTCTTGCTGCCTAATTGAAGGCAGCCGCCGCTCTCCTCGCGGTCGGTCCGAGGGGAGTTGAGCGTGGGCCAGACCGACTGGCTCCGAAGGCGGCGCCCAGCGCCGACGGAGGACACCCAACTGGGCTGGCGACGGGATGCCCTGTCCGTCGGGACACCCGCCGCGAGACCTAAGGACGGACTACGCTCGTAGAAGCTGGGTGTGCAGGTGTTCTGGAAGGGGGTTCAATTCCCCCCGCCTCCACCAAAACCCCCACACAGGCTCTTCCTCTCCGAAGGTATCATCTTTCACATGTGCACGCACGCAATCTATCGGGAGTTGTGGGGTAACTTAGGGCATGCAGCGGCGCCTGCGCCTGCACAGCGCACGCCCACCCTCCGCCTGCCCCAGCGCGCACGAAATATGCTCGACCTCACCCACATCCAGACGCCAGAGTTCCCCACCTGGCCGGGCACGCCGAAGCTGGTGCGCGAGCCGCTCTACACGCACGAGGCGTCGGGCTTTTACGCCAACCGCTGGCAACTCTATGAGCATCACGCCACGCATATGGACGCCCCTGTCCATTTCATCAAGGGCAAGCCGACGCTGGATCAGCTCACACCCGCCCAGCTGGTGGGCTACGCGGTGGTGGTGGACATCCGCGAGCGGGCACAGAAGAACCCCGACGCCCAGCTCACCGCCGACGACCTGCGCCAGTGGGAACGCCGATACGGGCGCATCCCGGACGGCGCGATTGTGTTCATGCTGAGCGGCTGGGGTGCCCGCGCCCGCGACGAGCAAGCCTACCGCAACGCCGACTCGCAGGGTGTGATGCACTTCCCTGGCTTCGCGCCCGACGCCGCTGAAATGCTCCTCAAGGAGCGCAACATTCTCGGCATCGGTGTCGACACGCTCAGCCTGGACTTCGGCGCGTCCACCACCTTCGCTGTGCATAAGATGGTGCTGGAGGCGGGCAAGTGGGGGCTGGAGAATGTGGCGAATCTTGAGAAGCTCCCGCCGTCGGGCGCGGTGGTGTTCGTCGGTGCGCTGAGGCTCCAGAACGCTTCGGGCGGTCCCGTGCGGCTGATTGCGCTATGGTGAACACGGCGCAGGCACGGAGGCTGGCGCATGTGCCCACGCCCGCGTGGATTGTGGCGCGCATGGTCGCCGCGCTGGCGCAGTGGATTGACCCCCAGCGCCCCCTGCGCGTGCTGGAACCCGCCTGCGCCGACGCGCCCTTTTTGCACGCCTTCCGACACCGCTACGGAACCCACCACCTGCTGGAAGGCGTGGAACTGTGCCCTGCCCATCGTGCCGAGTTCCCTATCCACGACGCCGACTATCTGCTCTGGGAACCCGAAGGGGGCGAGTACGATGTGATTCTGGGCAACCCGCCATACGGAATCGTGGGCGACGCGAGCCATTACCCCCTTTTCGCCCTCAAAGAGCGCAAGCCTCTCTATAAAAAGCGCCTGCGCACATGGCACGGCAAATATAACCTTTACGGCGCGTTTATCGAGCGCTCGGTGGAACTGCTAACGCAGGGGGGCGTGCTGGCGTTTATTGTGCCCGCCAGCTGGCTTGTGCTGGACGATTTTCGCAAACTGCGTACCTACCTCTTTGAGCGCGGCAGCCTCCGAATCGAGTATGTCGGCAGGGTGTTCCCGCGCCGCAATGTGAGCGCGGTCATCCTCTACTTTCAGAGGGGACAAAAAGGCGTGTGGCTGACCGATGGCAGAACCGAGACGCACTACCCTGAACCGCTCCCTGAGCAGATGATTCGTTTCGAGGACGAGACTATTCGGGCGTGGGAGCGGTCGGGCACGCCGCTGGGCGAGGCGTTCGCGATTCACTTCGCGGCGCGCAGTCCCGAATTCCGTCGCTCGGGTTTGACACGCCCGATTCCCGAGGCAGGCAATGTGCCCGTACTGACAGGGCGCAACCTGCACGCGGGACGCATCGACTACGAAACCTGCCACTCTGGCTGGTGGATGCGCCACGAAGACGCGCCCCTGCTCCGCCCCTACTACGCAACGCCCCATCTGGTGGTCGCCCATACCAAAGGGAGTCGCCTCGTGTGCGCCTACGACGAACGCGCTTACCCCTGGCGTGAAGAGTTTCACCTGATTCCCCACTTCCAGCAGGACGCGCGGCGTGTGGAGGCGTACCTGAATCAGCCGATGGTTTCGCAACGCCTGCAAGCGATGTATCGCGACTTTGTGCCGCATCTTACTCGAACGATGCTGGCGAGGGTTCCCTTATGAAAGCCTATCACTATCTGGAAAGCCTCATTTACACCATCGGCGCACGCCCTGCCACTTCGGAGGCAGAGGCGCGGGCGCGCACCCTGATAGAACGACGCCTGCACGAGCGCGGAATCAAGACCATAACCCAGCCCTTTCGGAGCGTGCCCTCTTTCACGACGCCGTGGGTGGTGGTCTCGCTGGGGTTTGTGCTGGCAGGCGTGAGCGCCCTCGCGTCGCTCTGGGGGGTCGCGGCGGTGCTGAGCATAATCGCTTCGGCGCTCTACTGGGGGCTGGTCAGCGGCAAGTGGGATGTGATGCGCCTTTTCCCCCAGCGGGAGAGTGCGAACCTGATCGCGATAGTGCCCCCGCGCGAGACGGTGAGGCGGCGTGTGGTGGTGATGGCGCATATCGATAGCACCCGCGCCGCGCTTTTATGGGACCCCAAAACCGTGCGCTATTTTGGCTTGAGCTTCCAGTTGCAAACCCTTCTGCTGGGGTTGCTCACGCTCGGCACGCTGCTGGGGCTTGCAGGCTACGCGGCGGTGGGGCAGATTCTGGCTCTCCCTGGCACTCTGCTCTCGCTCTGGGGGCTGTTTGTGCTGGCGCATCGCGAATGGCGCATGCCGTGGGTGCAGGGCGCCAACGACAACGGCTCGGGCGTGGCGGTGCTGGGGGCGCTGCTGGAACGGCTCGCCGCAGTGCCCCTTCGGCACACCGAGGTGTGGGGCGTGTTCACGGGTTGCGAGGAGGTGGGCACGCCCGCAGGCGCGTTCGCTTTCGAGCGCGAATATGGCGCCCAGCTGCGCGACGCCGAGTTTCTGATTGTAGACCATGTGGGGCTGGGCGCGCCGCGCTACCTGCTCGCCGAAGGCATGCTCCCGCGCCAGCACGCACACCCCGAAATGGTGCAACGATTCGCCCAGCTCGCCACCCGACACCCCGAATGGGAGCTGAAACCGAGCGCCGTGCCCCATGGCGCCTACACCGACGCGCTCCCGTTTCTGATCAAGCGCTACCGCGCAATTGCCATGTGGTGCGAAACCCAGCCCGGAATACCTCCCAACTGGCACTGGGTCAGCGATGTGATTGAAAATGTCTCGCCCGACGATTTAGAACGCGCCTCCCATGTGGTGGAAGCGTATTTGCGGGAATATGATTGACACTCAGAAACCTTCAGGTATAATTATCCGTCTAAACCAGATAGAGGAGGGTAGGAATGGCGGTGGGGAACTCTTTACTGCCTCATCTCGTATTTTCCCAGTAGAATGGAGGCGGTAATGACCCATACAGCCATTGCGCAAAGCATGGAACAGGAACTTCTGGATCGTGAGTTCGATGCGCTGGTAATGCGTTATTACCAGCAGGTCTATAACCTGGCATACCGCCTCACGGGCAACGCCGCAGATGCGGAAGACCTGACTCAGGAAGCCTTCCTGCGCGCCTACCGGTTCTTTGATCGCTACGACCCTACGATGCCCTTCATGAACTGGATTAGCCGCATCCTGACCAACCTCTATATCGACGAATACCGGCGTCGGAAGCGCTTGCCTACACTCTCCATCGAGGAGCGATTCGAAAATGAGGAAGGGGAAGAAGGCGAACAGCTCGATATTCCCGACCCTGGTCCTTCTCCGCTCGATATTGCGGAATCGAACCAGTATAAGGAGGCTGTTCAGGAAGGGCTGATGTCGCTGGCGCCTGAATTCCGCACTGCGGTCGTGCTTGCCGATGTGATGGGGCACTCCTACGAGGAGATTGCCGAGATTATGAACACCTCCATCGGCACGGTGCGCTCCCGTATCCACCGGGGACGCAAGCAACTCCGTGACATCATCCAGAAGAAGTACCCAGAACTCTTTGAGCGAGGTGACTTGAAATGAATTGTCGCTATGTGCAGTCCCGACTGTCCGCGTATTTAGACATGGAACTCACAGGTCATGAACATCAGCTGATTCGCTCTCACATCGAGAACTGCATCGAATGCTCCACCGAGTTTGAACGCCTCAGACGCACGAAGCACCTCTTGCGCCAGTTGCCCGTTGTTCAGTCCTCTCAGGGTCCCGAAGCGGTTTTAGTGCGTCTTCGGGCACAGCGCGCAATGGCTTCCCAGAATGCGGTCATAAGAGTGGGGTGGCGGTCTGCCAGATGGTGGCAGATGGCGGCGGGCGCTGCTGCCATAGGGGTTTTCCTATGGTGGAACAGTACCGTTGCCGAAACGCCGTCTGATGTGACCTTTGCCAGTTCCACGCCGAAACCCCTCCTCTTCCGAAGTTCGTCAGAGCCATCCCTGTTCCGAATGCGATCGCCATTACCTTCCGAAATGCTTACCCCTGTTCCCTTCAATCAGCCTGTATTCAGTACCCCAATATTACCAACAAATTACTATCCTGCTCACAACAGCGTGCCCTCATTTGAGGGATTGTATCACACTTTTTATTTCCAGAGCCGATAAACAGGATTGGGAGGGATGATGCCTATGCGACGACATGGATGGATTCTGCTGGGGTTAGGTCTGGTGCTGGGTGCAACACTCACTTTGCTGATTGCGCGGCACGCCAATCCGCTTCAGGCGCAGGAGCGCACAACGGTAGCGCTCACGCCCCAGGAGCGTGCCACACTGGCAAGTTTCGAGTCTGCCCTGACCCGTATCGCCGAAACAGTTCAGCCCACCGTGGTGCATATTCGCGTGGTCAAGCAGCTGGGACGCTCCTCCGATGGGGAAATAGAGGACCCCTTCGGATTCTTTGAGCGGTTTCGGGAGCGCCTGCCCGAGAGCCAGCGCATTATAATCCCCCCGCCCCGAATTGAGGGACAGGGTTCGGGCGTGATTATCCGCAGCGATGGCTACATCGTGACAAATGACCATGTGGTCAGCAACGCCAAAGAGGTGGAGGTGACCTTCCACGACGGCACGAAGGCGAAGGGCGAGGTTATTCGCGCCCCCAGCGTCGATATCGCGCTGGTGAAGGTGGATCGTAAGAATCTCCCTGCGGCGGTGCTGGGCGACTCGTCTACGGTCAAGCCGGGGCAGCTGGTCTTCGCGATTGGCAGTCCGTTTGGGCTGGAGAACACCTTCACGATGGGCATCGTGAGCGCTGTTGGGCGGCGCGAGCAGATTGCTGGCTCCGACCGCGTGCGTTTCTACCCCGACCTGATTCAGACTGATGCCGCGATTAATCAGGGCAACTCCGGCGGTCCGCTGGTCAACTCGCGCGGCGAGGTGATCGGCATCAACACCGCTATTGTGAGCGGTTTCACGGGCGGGAATGTCGGAATTGGCTTTGCCATCCCCATCAACCGCGTGAAGGCAGTTGTCAAACGGCTGCTGGAAGAAGGCGCTTACAAGCGTGGCTATCTGGGCGTCGGCTTGCGCAACCTGACCCCCGAACTGCGCGAAGAGCTCAGGGTGCAGAGCGGCGCGCTGGTGGAGGCGGTAGAAGCGGGCACGCCTGCCGACCGCGCGGGAATCCAGCCGGGCGATGTGATTGTGGAGTTTGACGGCAAGCCGGTAGAGAACGAGGTGGCGCTGCGCGACGCGATTGCCGAAAAAGGTCCCAACGCGCGCGTCTCCATTAAAGTCGTGCGCGACGGGCGAACCCTGACCCTGAACGCCACGCTGGGCACACATCCCGAAGACGCAGAAACTGAGACGCCGAAATCCGCCCAGCAACCCCAACAGGACGCCCTGCAAAAGCTGGGCTTGCGTGTCAGCGAAATCCCCGCAGAGCTCCGTGAGCGCGTGGGCACCGAAGGCGTCTATGTGGAAAGCGTGGCGTCCGACAGCCCCGCCAGCGAAGTGCTTCAGCGCGGCGATGTGATCCTCAGCGTGAACCGCACACCCGTGCGCACGCCCGAAGAGCTGGAGCGCGCCCTGAGCCGAATCCCCTCCGGGCAGATGGCGCGACTGGCGGTCAAGCGCGTCGTCGAAGGGCGCGTTTTCCATCAACTGGTGATGTTCCGCATGCCTTAAAACAACTGCAGGGGAAGGCGCGCGCCTTCCCCTTTACCCTAACCCCATGCCAGCGGTCAGCGTTCTTATTCCCAGTTATAATCACGCGCACTATCTCCCGCTTGCCCTGCAGAGCGTGTTTGAGCAAACTTACACCGATTACGAAATCGTGGTGGTGGACGACGGCAGCACCGACGGCTCGGTGGCGCTCCTGGAGTCGTATGGGGAGCGAATCCGCCTGTTCACCCAGCAGAACCGCGGCACCTACGCCACGCTCAACCGCCTGATTGCCGAATCACGGGGGCAGTATCTCGCCATCCTCAACTCAGACGATCTCTGGCTCCCCCAGAAACTCGAAAAACAAGTCGCCATGCTGGAGGCGAACCCGCGCATGGGGCTGGTTCACACCTACGGCTACTTCATCGACGATGCGGGAAACCGATTGCCCCAGAACCCTCTGGGCTACCCCTGGCCCCGCACCACCTGCCTCAACCCGATAGAAGACCTCGTGCGCTACAATCGGATTGTGCCCTCCTCGGCGATGATTCGGCGCGAATGCTTCGAAAAACTGGGCGGCTTCCGTGAAGACCTCTACGGGCTGGGCGACTGGGAGATGTGGCTCCGAATTGCCCTTCACTACGAGATTGGCTTTATAGACGAGCCGCTGACCCTCTATCGCGTGCATGCGACCAACGCCTGCCATCGCCACGACAAAATGCGGATGGATGAAATCAAGGTGCGCTCCGAAGCGATTCATGCGCGCGAGGCGCTCTTCTGGCAGCGCGCGAACAGCCCCCGCGCCATGCGTCTCGCCCTCGCGCACTCTTACGCCTGCCTTGGCACAAACTACGCGCTGTTTGAAGACCGTCGCAACGCCCGACGCGCCTACCTCAAGTCGCTCCAGCTCTATCCCCTGCGCTTCAAAAGCCTGCTCCGACTGGCGCTCACCTTTTTGCCCATCAAAATGCCCCTTTAAGCAGCAGGATTCCGTCTCTACGGCAGGAATCTAACCCCTCCCCCCGAATCGGGAAACGGCTGGGGTAGTCTGAAACAGGGAGGTTTTTCGCATGCGATATCAACTCAAGGACATGCCGTTATCCACTGCGCTGCTGGTGCTGGTGACGCTCTTTGTGCTGGCGGGCAGTGTGCATCATGTGGCGTACACTTTCAGCACCCTGGAGGGCGGCAACCTCTACTGGGGCTATGTGCAGGCATTAGGAATCGATTTAGGGATTTTAGGCTTGGCTTACGGCATCCAGCTGCGTAAGCGTCAGGGGCGCTCCACCGCGCCGCTCTGGTCTGTGCTGATTCTGGTGACCTTTATCAGCGCATATGCTAACTATCTGTACGGGATTATGCATCAGCAGCCGCTGGAGACCGCGACCGCGTTTGACCACGCGGTGGTGTTCCTGCGCCCGTTCCTGCTTTCGGTAACCTTGCCGATTATCATGTTCGCGCTGATTGAGATTATCGGCGAGGACCGCAACTACGCCCTGCGCTTGCAGGAGCAGGTGAAAGCCAGCGAGCCTGAGGCATCGCCCGCGTCGGAGCCTGTTGCGCCCCAGCCTGCGGAACCCGCACCTGCGATGCCGATGGCGGTGGCGGCTGTGGAGCGCACCAACGGGCACGCGAACCATCGGGAAGCCACGATGGAGCAGCTCCTGCGCTTGATTTATGAGAACCCCAGCATGAGCCGCACCAAGTTAGCCGAGCATCTGGGCTGCTCACGCCAGACGCTCGCCCACTACCTGCAGGAGCTGGAGAGCCGCGGCTACATTCGGCGCACCGCCACGGGCTACGAAACCGTCGTTACGCCCCTGCCCCGCAACGGCGCACGACGACACGAAACTGGTATTCCTACCAGTTTTCTCTCGCCGCGCGAATAGCTCTTGACATAACCGCTATGGGACAGGTATAATCGAAGCGAAACCTGCCAAAGGAGGTACCTTTACGATGACGGAGCATAAACTGACCGAGCGTGAGCGGAGCGTTCTTCATGCGTTCGCCCAGGGTCTCGAGGCTGATGCGGTCGCCGAAAACTTGGGCATCACCACCGAGCAAGTAGAGCAAATCTCCCGGAACATTCTGCACAAGCTCTTCGCAGGCGCTGTCCACAACATCGTGAACTCCCCTGAAAACGCCACCGTGCGCGAAGAGGAACTCGTGAGCGCATAAATCAGCAAATTACGCAACTTCCTGAAAGCCCTCTGTCGCCAGACAGGGGGCTTTTCTCATTGATGCCACCACACCTGCACTTCGGGGAACACCTCTGCAAGGGAAGGCTCCACAAAAAGCGCCGTACTCAGCGCGTCGCACAGCACGGGGTCAGGGTGGCACACCGAGACAGCCCCCTGTGTGGGGGCAGGATAGCCTGTGCGGGGGTCTATAATGTGAGCGTAGCGCACGCCGCCCACCTCAAAAAACTGCTCGCTGCCCCCAGAGGTGGCAAACGCCTGATTGCAGAGCGTGAGCGTCGTCTCCGGGCTAATCCGCACCTGCCAGCCGTCGCTTTCAGGGGGTATGCCGAGCGCATACAGCGTGCTATCCCCCGCCGAAAGGAGCGCCGACTCGACCCCCATCTCGTGCAACACCCGCACCCCCTGCGCCACTGCCCAGCCCTTGCCAATCGCGCCAAAGCTTAACTCCACGCCCTCCGTTGCGTAATACACCCAGCGCCCCTCTGGCTCCAGCAGCACAAGGTCCATCCCCACACGCACCAGCGCCTCTTCAACCGCTTCGGGTGGCGGCACGCGATAGTGTTTGTCTACAAATCCCCACAGGCGGAGCAGGGGTGTAATGGTGGGGTCAAACGCGCCGCGCGTGCGCTCCCAGAGCGTCTTACAGGTCTGCAACAGCTGAAACAGTTCAGGCTCCACCCGCACGGGGGCGCGGTGAGCGTGCGCGTTCAGGTAGCACACCTCACTGTCGGGCTGATAGAGGCTCAGCTGGCGCTCCAGCCGCTTGATTTCCTCCCGCACCTGCTCGGCGACGCCGCAGGCGTCCTCATATGCCATCGCGCCCACATAGAGCGCGTACTCCGTGCCCATCGCCGCCCAGCGGAAGGTGTGAATCATGCTTCCAGCACCGCCCTCAGCGCAGGCTCCAGTTCCGGGTAGCGAAACGCATAGCCCGCCTCCAGCAGGCGTTTGGGCAGCACGCGCGAACCCTGCAACAGCGAGTCTGCCATCTCGCCCAGCATCAGGCGCAGCGCGAACGCCGGCGCCCGCACAAAGGAGGGGCGCAACAGCACGCGCCCCAGCGTTCGGGCGAACTCCGCCATCGTCACGGGGTTAGGCGCGGTGAAATTAAATGCGCCCGACAAATCGTTGCGTTCTATCAGAAACTGCGCCGCGCCCACCACATCGTCGATATGCACCCACGAGAGCCACTGCTTGCCAGAGCCAATCGGTCCGCCAACGCCCAGTTTGAACGGCAGCAGCATCCGCTCCAGCGCGCCGCCCCCCGCCCCCAGCACAACGCCGATTCGCATATAGCACAGGCGCACGCCCAGCGCCTCGACGGGGCGCGCCGCCGCCTCCCACGCCACGCCCAGCTCCGCCAGAAAGCCCGTGCCAGGCGGTGAACTCTCATCGGCAACGGTGTCGGGATTCTGGTCATAAATCCCAATCGCGGACGCCTGAAGCCACACCGCAGGGCGCGTGGATAGCCCCTGCAACGCCTCCACGAGCAGGCGCGTCGTCTCCACCCGGCTGGAGACCAGTCGCCGCTTCACCTCAGGTGTCCAGCGCTGGGCGATCGGTTCGCCTGTTAGGTTGACCACCACATCGGCTGTGCCCAGCGTTTGCACCCAGTCGCCCAGCGTGCGCCCGTCCCAGTAGACAGGCTGAACCGTTTCGGGCAGTTTTCGCCGAGCCTCTTCAGGGTTGCGCGTCAGCGTCAGCACCGTGTGGCTCTGCACCCACGCCCGCGCCATCGCCGAACCGATAAACCCTGTACCGCCCACCAGCGCAATCCGCATATCCCGATTGTACCTGAACCTGACACCCCCAAAAACCCCACAGAATTGGGGTATAATAGGAATACCCAGAAAGGAGGTCATTCGACGATGAAACGCAGATGGGCTTTTTGTGTGAGTGCGGCGCTCGCCGCTGTGTGGAGCGCTGGCTGGTCGCAGATTTCGTTTGTGCATGTGGCAACAGTAGACCTCTCCCCGTATTTCCCCAACGGCGGACAACAGGGCAATTCGGTCTCTGATGTCGCCTTCGATGGGAGCAACCTGTATCTTGCGGGCTTCTCCACAGCGAATAGCCTTGCTGAACCAGTAGGCGTGATCAGAGTAGAGAATGCGCTCTCGCCCAACAGAACTTTTACCCCGCTCATTTCGCTCACCCAAGCAGGGCAGAGCCGCGTGAGCTATGTCGTCTACAGAGACGGCTACCTCTATCTCGGCACAGGGTTGGGGGCGGCAAGCGACGCTGCCCTTACGGGCATCCGCCAGTATGACGCCGCCACAGGCACGCAGATTACCACCTGGAATGGCACAGGCGTGGTGCTACCCAGCGATTTGAGCAACTCCTCGCGTGCCGAGTGTATTGAGCTGGACCCCGGCTATCAGGGAGGCAACCCCTCGCTGGCGGTGCTGGCACGCGGGCGTGGGTTCATCTTCCGCCGCAATCTGGTGGATGGCTCCGCGCTGGCAAACATCTTGAGCCTGCCTTCGCGCGATTGTCAGGGCGGCGCGACCACCACAGGCATGCGCGACATCACCTTCTCGCCTGAAGGCGACGCCTACCTGCGCGTGGACAACAGCGTCTTCTACGCCCCGCGCACTGCGGATAACACGGTGGATAGCAATCGCGCATGCCGCATCCTGGACTTTGAGTCGGACAACGCTTTCCAGGTGCTGATTAACATTCACTACCTGCGTGTGGGTGGGTCAAACTACTTGATTCTCAACCGCCGCACTGGTGCCGACCCGCGAATCAACAAGGTGCTGGTATACACGGGCGGTGGCGCCAGCTGGACTCCCTATGCCGAGCTGAACGGCGACGAGCCAATCGGGAGCGACACGCCCGCACCTTTCGGCACGGACATCTTCAACTTCACCACAGGCTACGGTCCCGACCCCTCAAAGGGCGATGTGAACCTTGATGGTCTCGTGGACGACGCCGACTTGCTGGGAGTGCTGTTCGCCTTTGGTGGCAGCGGCGGCACCGAAGATGTGAACGGCGACGGCGTGGTGGACGACGCCGACCTGCTCACCGTGCTGTTCAACTTCGGTTCCAACCCGCAGGCGCTCTACCTCTTCGTCGTCTCTTCGCAGCTTACACAGTCGGGCACGAACGACCGACTGGACATCTATCGCGTGGAACCGTCCAGCGATTAATCCTCCTGCTCAACCCCCGCCATGCACGGCGGGGGTTTTGTATCTCTCGTAGCTCCCTCTTCGAGACAACCTTGGGCAGGATGCCCGGGCTACTGAAAGAGAGTGCAGGATTCCTGACTCGTCGGTCGAAAAGGGGGGCTATGCGAAGAGGCATTCGTCTTGGGACGCTCTGGCTCGCTGTGAGCCTGCTGTTTTGCACGAGTTTCGCACAGACCACGACCCTATCCGTCGCCGGCGACACGGTTACGATATTTCGCGACTCGTATGGCGTGCCCCATGTGCAGGCGAACACGCTGTATGGGCTGTTTTATGGCAACGGCTACGCAATCGCGCAGGATCGGCTCTGGCAGATGGAGCTCTATCGGCGTCAGGCGCGGGGCGAGATGGCAGAAGTGGTGGGCGCCTCCGCCGTGGAACAGGACAAAACCGCCCGTATCGAGGGCTACACCGAAGAGGAACTGCAATCGTTTATCGCACGGCTTCCTGAAGACCTGCGCACAACCTTGCAGGCGTTTTCCGACGGGGTGAACGCATGGATTGAGGAAGCGAAGCGCACGAACCAGCTCCCCGCCCAGTACGCCCAGAACGGCATCGAGGTGCGCCCGTGGAAGCCCACCGACAGCGCCGCGATTGGCGTGATGATGTCGCGCCGATTCGGCAGCGTGGTGGCAGGCGGCGACCTGCGCAACTATGCCCTCTACCAGCTCCTCAAGGCACGCAATAAAGACCTCGCCCCCGTGTGGGCAAACGATCTGCTCTGGGTGCAGGACCCCACCTCGCCCACCACCGTGCCGTTTGAAGACGACCCACGCAAACCCCACAAAGTGAACCCCCGCGACACGCTGGAGCGCCTCCGCAAACACACTCAGACTCTGCCGGATGTGGGACTGGAAGTGCTGCTGCCCGCGCTCCGTATCGCCTCCAACGAAGCCCAGATTGAACTCGCGCGGGAGCTGGGGCTTTTCACCCATTTCGGGAGCTACGCGATTTTGATCCATCCCAAAAAGTCCGCCAGTGGGAACGCGATTCTGGTGGGCGCGCCGCAGATGGGGTTCTCCCTCCCCCATATTGCCGCCGAGATTCAGCTCGTCGGCGCAGGCTACAATGTGATGGGCATGACCTTCCCCGGCGTGCCCGGCGTGCTGATTGGCATGACCCCCTATGCCGCCTGGACTTTCACTTCGGGGCTGGGCGACCTGATTGATTTCTTTATTGAGAAGTTGAACCCCGACAACCCGGAGCAATACTGGTACAAAGGCGAGTGGCGCACTTTTGAGAAGCGCACCGAGACCATCAAGGTCAAAGGGGCGAACCCCATCACCCTCACGGTCTACCGGAGCGTTCATGGACCGATTGTGGGCATTGACAACAAGAACCGCGTCGCGCTCGCCAAAGCGATGAGCTTCTGGGGGCGCGAACTGGACACGATGCACACGCTTAACGGCTTCTATCGCGCCCGCACGATTCAGGATTTCGAGCGTGCGGCGGCGCACATGCCGACCTCGTTCAACCTGCACGCCGCAACGCGCACAGGCGACATCGGCTGGTGGTACGGCGGGCGTGTGCCCATCCGCGCCGACGGCATCGACAGCCGACTGCCTGTGTGGGGCACCGGCGAGTACGACTGGAAAGGTATCCTGCCGTTCGAGCAGATGCCGAAGGTCATCAATCCCAGGCGTGGGTTTATCGTAAACTGGAACAACAAGCCCGCTGGCTGGTGGGAGAACTCCGACACCCCTGCATGGGGCGCCATCTTCCGCGTCTACCGGCTGATTGACTTAGCCAGCGCAAAGCCCAAACTCACTCTGGACGATGTCAAGCGCATGGTGCGCGATATTGCCGAATACGACGAAGACGCCGGCAAACTCCTTCCCGTAATGCTGAACATCGTGCGCCGTAACGAGAAAAACCTGACCCCCGAAATGAAGCAAGCGCTGGAGGTGCTTGCCGCGTGGGACTGTTATGAGGTGGAAGGCAGTGCGGGCAAAGCAATCTGGGATGCGTGGCTGAACGCAGTGCGCAACCGCGTGTTCGCCGATGACCTCGGCAACTTTTTCAGCCCTGACCTGTTCCGCCTCGCGATTCAGCCCAGCTATATCTACTATGCGCTGCTGGGTTCCAGGGCGCCTGTGCCGCGCCAGTTTGACTACTTCAACGGCAAGCGTCCTGAAGAGGTGCTGACGATTGCGCTGGCGGACGCGCTGACTCAGCTGAAACGCACTTACGGCGAGGGTATCAGTCAGTGGCGCTACAAGGCGCCGCGCATGAGCTGGGGCGAGCGTCTCGCGGGCGTGCCCTACACCGACCGCGGCTCCTACATTCAGGTGATTGAGCTGGGCGACCCTGTAGTGGGCGAAAATGTGCTACCGCCCGGACAGAGCGAGAACCCCAGCTCGCCACACTTCAGCGACCAGCGCGACCTCGCCAGCTGGTGGATGTTCAAGCCGATGCTGTGGGACCCCGCCAGGTGGGAGCGTAAGTAGTCTCTGCAGGGCGTGGGGCTTTCTCCCTGCGCCCTCAAATTCGGCGATTGCGGGCGGCGGCGCTCAGAGGTGCGTCAATAATCGCGTAAACCCACACCAGAAAGAGCAACAGCGCCAGCATGACCTGAAAACTGCTGATGCCACCCCGCACCCGCGTCGGGTTCACCAGATATGCCAGCAGGTTATACACGAAGTCGCTTCCCCCCGGCGTGAGCATAAACACCACCCAGCCCAGCACCCAGAGCGCAATCAGCACGCCCCCTTTGACCCACTGACCGTTGTAAAGTTGCCCCACGCCCGGCATCAGCATCGAGAGCAGGAACGCCAGCCCGGGATTGCGCGGCAGCAGGGTGGCGTCGGCAGAGTCTTTACCTTCCAGAGCGCGCTCCCACATCTGATACTGTTCCTGCTGGCGCGAGAGCATCAGCACCGCTTCGGCGAATTTGCGCTCGATATGGGGGTTTTCAGGAGCGAGTTCGTGCGCTTTCTGGTAGGCTTCGTGGGCGCCCTTCCAGTCGCCCACTTCGCGCCGGTAATCGCCGAGCAGTTCCCACACATCGGGCGCGTCGGGCATCAGCTCCAGCGCTTGCTGGAGCGTGGCGCGTGCCTGCTCGCTCTGCCCGCGCATCTTCTCGATGTGCGCTTGCCGCAGCAGGCGCTCGACCTCATCGCGTTTCGGGTCCAGTTCGCTGTGTGGTGCCATCGCTTCTCTGCTCCCGCAAACTCTCAATCAGCGGCGCGTTCTCCCAGAAGGTCTCCAGCCCGTAATGCTGCCGCTGCTCCTCGCGCATAATGTGAACCACCACATCGCCATAGTCCAGCAACACCCAGGTGGCTTCGCGGTAGCCCTCTACGCGCAACACACGCTCTTTCTGTTCCTCAAGCGCTTCCTGAACCCTGTCGGCTATTGAGCGAACATGCACATCCGAGTTGCCCGTGCAGACGATAAAGTAGTCGGCAATCAGGGTTTTCCCGCGCAGGTCCAGCACATGGATGCGTTCCGCTTTGGCATCCTCCAGCGCTTCCACAATCATTTGACGCTTCTGTTCCGCTGTCATATCACCTCGGCTCCGTGTAGAGATGGTTCTCACGAATATATTCTATCACATCGTCAGGGGTTAAGTAGCGAATAGAGTGCCCTGCCCGCACTTTCTGGCGGATGGCGCTGGCGCTAATCGCCAGCGGCGTCATGGGCACCAGTAAAGTCCGCTGGCGCACCCAATCGGGCAACGCGTGCCAGACGGTCTTCTCATCGTAGGGCGGTCGCACGCCTGCAAGCAGGGTGACTTTTTGCGCCAGACGCTCTGCCTGATACCACTGGGGAAAGCCCTGCAACGAGTCGGCGCCCAGAATCAGAAACAGCTCAGCCTCAGAATACTCCCCTTGAAGCGCCTCGACGGTCTCAATTGTGTAGGAGATGCCGCCGCGCTGGATTTCCATCTCCGATACAGCGAAGGCAGGGTTGGAGGCGATTGCGAGCCGCACCATCGCCAGTCGGTGTTTTGCCTCCGTGAGTGGCTCTTCAAGGCGGAAGGGTGAGCGCGCGGCAGGGACAAACAGCACCTGATCCAGCTGAGCGAACTCACGCGCCTCCTCTGCGAGGCGCAGATGCCCGTAGTGAATCGGGTCAAAGGTTCCGCCAAACAGACCGATGCGTTTCATAGGTTTATTCAGGCAGCGGTTTGCCTCGCGTTTCGGGCGCGAATATTAACACCACAAACCCCAGCAGAAACACCGACGCCACAATCGTCGCCGCCCACTGGATGCTGAACATCGCGCTCAGCACGCCGAAGGTGTAGGGGGCAGCGGCGGCGATATACCGCGCCACATTGTAGCAAAAGCCCACGCCCGTCGCCCGCAGGCGCGTGGGAAACAGTTCAGGGAAGTAAACGGCATAGCCCGCAAACAGCGCCGTTGTGAAAAAGCCCAGTAGCGGAAACAGCACCAGCGCCCGCTCATACGAAGTGGTCAGGAAAAAGGTGGCGGGCACAATCACGAGACACGCCAGAAAGGTCAGCGCAAAGGTCGGGCGCCGTCCAATCCGCTGCGCCAGATATGCCCATGTCAGCATCCCGAAAAATGCACCCACCTGCTGTGCCATAATTGCATAAGACTTGCGCTCATCCACCAGTGGTTTCAGCGCGGGATCGTTGGTGGGGTTGATGGCTTGGGTGAGCAGATCAGGCGACCAGGTGCCGATGCCCCAGAAGCCGACCACGCCCACGGCTGCCAGCCCGACGCCCACCAGCGTGTGGCGTCGCCAGCGGGGATCTCTGAAAAGGTCGCCGAACGCGCCCAGTTTCTCGCCGAGCGCTTTTGCCTGCTCCCACCGTGCCGGCTCTTTGACGAACAGGCGGATGAGAAACACAAGTATCGCAGGAAAGAAGCCGATGCCGAACACCCAGCGCCAGCCCAGCTCGGGCGCCACGAAGCGATAGATAACCGCTGCCATCAGGTTGCCAATTGCCGAGCTGGCTTGCATCAGCCCCAGCGCGGTGGGGCGTGCGTGCGCAGGGAAAGTTTCCGCTACAAGCGCCGCCCCTGCGGCGAACTCGCCCCCGACGCCCAGCCCCACCAGAAAACGCAAAATCGCAAACTGCTCCCATGTCTGGGCGAATGCGCTCAAGCCTGTGAAACCTGCGTACATGAGAATTGTGAGCGCCATCGTGCGGGTGCGCCCCAGTCGGTCGCCAATAATCCCGAACAGAAAGCCCCCCGTCGCCCAGCCGATGATGAAGATGGACTGCACAATGCCTGAGTAATACGCCACCTGCGCGTCGGTGGCTTCCGGACCCAACAGTTCGGCAATTGCGGGGCGGCGCGCCAGCACATAGAGCCACTGATCCATCGTATCGAACAGCCAGCCGAGCGAGGCGACCACCAGCACCAGCCAGTGATAGCCCGTCAGCCCTTCGTACCAGCGCGTCGGTGCGCCCCCCGATTTGACCATATGCTTAGAGCAAGCCCGCGCTCTTCAGAAAGTCGCGCAGCTGGGGATATTTCTCGATTTCGGAGCGGATGCTATTGATTTGGGGCGCCACCATCGACTGCACCATGGGGTTGCCTGCCAGCTGGCGAATACGGCGGATCATCTGCTGGCGCACCGCGTTCGGCACGAACTCGTTGAACGAGCCTGCCAGAGTCGGCTCCACAGCCACTTTCCATTGCCCCTCCACCTTGCGTAGCACATAGGTCGGGTTCATCGTGACCTCGCCACTGGGCGCCGCCACTTTGAGCGTCACCTGCGCCCGTGCCGTCTCCCCCTCTACCGAGAGGCTCTTCACCTCATACGACTGAGTTTGCCCGAACTCCGCACTCTTGTAGCCCGGGAAAATCAGTGTAATCGGATCCATCCCGCCGCCGCCCATTGCCATCGATGCCATTCCAATAAAGCCGAGAATGGGTCCCGTCGCATCGGCGTAGCGGTCCACTCGCTCGGTATCGCCTGCTTTGGCGGCGTCCAGAAACTGGTTCAGCGCGTACTGGGGCGACTTCATGTAGATGAAGAAGTACCATCCGCCAACCCCAATCGCGGCGAGCAACACCAGCACCACCAGAATGCCCAGCACTCGCGCTTGCTCTCTTCGTCGCATGCCGTTCACCTCAGTAAATCTGCCTTTCGCCACAGGGGTTCGCTTTCCTGCCAGCCATGTGATGTATAATTAAGCCTGCGGAGGTATACTCTATGCGAAGACGCGGCTTTACACTGATTGAGCTTCTGGTCGTGATTGCGATTATCGCTATTTTGGCGGCGATTCTGTTCCCGGTGTTTGCTCAGGCGCGCAACAAGGCACGGCAGACAGCCTGTGTGAGCAACATCCGCCAGTGCTGGCTCAGCATCACCATGTACCGCACGGACTACGACAACTTCTACCCCTACGGGATCGATATAGACCCTTCCCGCCCGATTACCGACTGCTCGCGATGGAACATCAACCAGGTGATTTTCACCTGGGAGGGTCCCTATAACCTCAGCAGTCAGGGAATCGGGTGTGTGATGGCGGGTTCGGCGTTCCCCAACGAGCTGCCGACGCCGAACGGTCCGCGTCCTGTGTTGAGTCCTTACCTCAAGGACAACAATGTGATTTACTGCCCCAATGTGCCAGAGTGCTGGAAGCGGGGCACTTGTCCGAACCCGTATGGAGCCAACGGCTCGTTTTTTGACCCTGCTCGCACGCGCGGACGCTCCAGCTACTACTATCCACACCGTGATCGGGGCGCGTTCCTGTTCACAGGGTCCTCGCCAGCGGAAGCGTCTCAGCTGGCGAACGAGAACCTCATCTGGGGGCGCTCCGACGATTCGTTAGACGACCGCGTGCGCATCTTGCTAGACAACTACCTGATTGAACAGCGCCACACCGACAGCAGGGGCGTCCACATGATGGTGGCGGTTTTCCCCAGCGGCTCCACGCGCGTGTGGAAGTGGTTCGCGCCGGAGTAAGGGGCGCCGTCGTATGGAAATTCAGAGCGCGGGCGAGACAGACTCTCGCCCGCGCTTTTTAGGCGCGTTGCGCCTCTGATTGCCACTGGCTCTGAGGCACCTGATAGCGCACAATCTCCCGAATCTGTTCGGGCTGGAGACGGCTGGCAGGGTTTTGAATCATGTGGAGTTGGGGCTGCTCGCTCGCGTGGGTGATGATGTAGAGCCAGTATTCATCGCCCAATCGCTGCGCCATAATCCACTCGTTGGGGGTCAGCACAATATCGCCTGTTTGGGCGCGTGCTTTCACCTCGATGTAGCGAATCGTGCCGTCGGGCGCTTCAGAGCGAATATCATAGCCGAGATTTTGCACCGAGACATCCACGGGATTGCGCCCCTGTTGACGCTCGTATTCCATCGCCACCTGCATGCCGATTGCCTCCACTTCGGCATCGGGCGTCATTCCTGACAGGGGCTTCGGGAGAACCCGCGCGACACCCAGCAGCTCAGGTGATTGCATAGAGAGGCTCTGCTCGCGTTCAATTTCCTGTTCCAGCGCGGCGAGCCGCTGTTCCGCCTCCACTTTGCGACGCTGGGTGTTGGCAATTTCTGCCTCAGGGATGTTTTCGCGCATGGAGTATTCTATTAGTTTATCGTTCAGTTCACCAATTCGGCGATTCAACGAAACGACACCGTACTTGCGTTTAATCTCAGCAAGTTGGGTTCGGGTTCGGCTGAGCTCGTCACGGAGCGGCATCACAAATTCCCGCATCAGAAACGCCCCTATAGAAGCCGTATCTGGCTCTGGAATCGTTGTGGGGGGATTCTGGGCTGGTACAAGGTCCCACAGGATTGCAGGGGGCACGAGGCGCGATGTGCCATCCTGTGCCACATACACTGTGGCAATCTGCTGGGCAGCCGTGCGATTGTTGCCATCGCGGAGTTCGACACTGTAGAAGTAGAGCCAGCCGTCCAGTTTGCCGTCGGGGTCGTAGAAGGTGGCGCCGCGCTGGCGGGTGTCGTGGCTGGCTTCGCGTAGGCGCTCGCCAATCGCCTCCAGCAGGGGGTGCCCGGGCGCGATGAATTCGGCGCCCGAAGCACGCGCCAGCTCTTTGCGAAACGCCAGCCTCTGATAACTGCCTTGCACCTCACCATAGGCGCGTTTGAACGCCTCGGAGCGATGGCGCAGCTCGAAAGGCACATTCGGCACGCTCCAGAGACCAGCATGCGAGCGCCGCGCACCGATTTGCAGATGCTGGCATGCGCGCTCAAAAAACTGCTCCACATACTCAGGCACGAGTCGGTTCTCGCGGGCGCGGCGCTCCTCCCCCACAATCGCCTGCATGTCGATGTGGCGTGTGGCTAACGCCTCCTGAGTGGCTTGCTGCACCCTCTCTATCAGCTCTCGGTCAGGCAGGGCGCGAATCGACTCCACAATCTCCTGCCAGTTGCGTCGATTCGTCACGGCGTCGATAATCAGCTCGCGCAAATCGCGTTCCAGCAGTTCACCAATCACATCGAACACGCGGTCGGTGCCCATCTGCTCGCGGATGCGTTCCAGCTTTTCCAGCAGGGTTGCCAGCACCTCGCCCTCGCGTGTGTCGTGCGCCACGAGGTTATAGATATGCACCTCGCGCGTCTGCCCATAGCGATGGATGCGCCCCATGCGCTGCTCCAGGCGGTTCGGGTTCCACGGAATGTCGTAGTTGACCATCAACGAGCAGAACTGCAGGTTAATGCCCTCGCCCCCCGCCTCGGTGGAGACCATCACCTGCGTCTCGTGGCGAAACTCATGTTCCGCCTGAATGCGCGCGTCGAGGTTCATGCCGCCGTGTAGCTCGGTGACGCTGTAGCCCCAGCTGCGCAGTTTCTTCACCAGATAATCCAGCGTATCGCGCGATTCGGTGAAAATCAGCAGTTTCTCGTTGCGCCCAAGCAGTTGCAGTTCGTCCAGCACCTCGCGCAGTTCCTTGAGCTTGGTCTCGATGCCCTGTTTCTCGGCTTGTTTTGCAAGTTGTACCAGATGGCGAAGGGTATTCACCTCCTGCTGAAGTTCTGTCTGCGTGGTGGCGTTGGTGAGCTTTTCAAGGAGCTCGTCTTCAATCTTGAAGCGCTCTCCCTCTTCCAGCTCTTCCAGCTCCTCTTCGTCGTAAGGCAGTTTGCCCTGCCCTTGTTCGGTGAAGCGGATTCCGAGCTGGAGATACTCTTCAAGGCGCTTGAGCCGTCTTTCGAGGGACTGGCGCGCGGCGTAGATGCTGGAGGCAAAGCGTCGCTGAAGCATCAGCAAGGCGAACGCCACATTGCGGTTCTCGCCCTGAAGCGCGCGTCCATACTCGCGCTCCACATACTCGGTGAGCGCGTTGTAAAGCTCCTTTTCGGCGTCGCTCAGCGTAAAGGTGCGCGTGAACACATGGCGCGGCGGGAACAGCGGGCGTCCCGAAAAATCTTTTAAATCCTCCTTGAGCCGCCGCAGATAGAGGGGATTATCGCGCTGTTCTATCGATTGCTGCAGCGATTCCACCGTTCCGAAAAAGCCCGGACGGAGCAGGTCTAAAAACAGTCGGAAGTTTTCGGGGTCGCCGCGGTGCGGGGTGGCGGTCAGGAACAGAAGCCCATGCGTGCGCGTCGAGAGCAGTTCGCCCAGCCGATAGCGGGCGGTTTTGTCGGTCTTGGAACCATACTGGTACGCCGCCATCTTGTGCGCCTCGTCCACAATCACCAGGTCCCAGTGCGCTTCGTGCAAAGTCGCCACCACATCGGGCTGTTTGGCGTAGTCCATCGAGGTGATAATCTGGTCATGCTCCAGCCACACGCTGCGTCCCCAGTGCGCGTTCATTACATTGCGGTCTACCACGACAAACTGTTCGCCGAACTTCTCTTTCATCTCGCGCTGCCACTGGTATTTCAGGTGTCCCGGTACCACCAGCAGCACCCGTTGCACCACACCCCGATATTTCAGCTCCTTTAGCAGCAGCCCCGCCATGATAGTTTTGCCCGCGCCGGGGTCATCTGCCAGCAGGAAGCGCACATCAGGCTGGCGCAGAATGTAATGATAGACCGCCTCAATCTGGTGAGGCAGGGGGTCTATCTGCGACACATTCACTGCCAGCAGGGGGTCAAAGAGATAGGCATAGTGCAGGCGGTACGCCTCAATCCCCAGGAAAAAAGCTTCAGGGTCGCCCTGAAAGTCGCGCATCAGGGGCGCTTGAATCTGCCACTGAGCAAGGTCAGCCTCTGAGAAAACGCCCTCGTAGGCTTGTTTCGTACGCACGCCCTGCGCGTAGATCTGCCAGAAGCCGTCCCCGAACGGCTGTACCTGCACCACGCGCACTGGCTCACGAAAGTGGCTCGATTCGACGATGCTCCCGATGGGCACAGGCAATTGGCTCACGCCCTGCATCGCGCTCACTCCTTCTCCTCGGTTTCAACTTCCGCCTGGATCTGATTCAGCGTTTCCCGTATACTGATGTCCACAAGGCTTTTGGGAATCGCCCCCTGCACCTCCAGCTCGATGGTGAAGCGGAAATTCAGCCCTTGTCGCATGAGGGAGGTCAGGACGCCCTGTACCAACTCATAGGTCTTCGCGCTGGGCACCGAGGCGCGCAGTTTATAGCGCCGATAGCTGGGCTGCTCCGTGGACGCAGGCGGCGGTAGCAGCTCAACCTGATGACCGTCGTTGACAGCCACTGGCTGGGCAGGCTCGCGCCCCGGCGGCGCCTCTTCGGGTGTCGGCTCAGCCGCAGAGCCAGCAGGCGGCTCCTTTAGCAGTGTGGCGTCGTAGTTCAGCGCGTCCATCGGAATCGGCTGTTGGTAATACACGCGCTCGCCCACCCGTACAGCAAACGCGCCCTCCTGAACACCGCGCCGAATCGCCTGAAACACCACCTGCTCATTCTCCACCATCGGCAGATGGGTGTAGCGGAAGAAGGCATCCACGATGTCCTTAACCGACACCTCGTTTGTGCCAGCAGACACAGCCTTATCCAGTATCATTCGGGGCGAGATTTGCTTCAGGAGCAGGTCATCATGCTCAAGGAATTGTCGCACGCGCTGGCTGAGCGTCTCCCGCGTGCCTGCGGTGGGCGTGCCCAGCGAGCGCCAGTCCAGCCGACCATCCCGTAGTAAAGCCACATGGCGATAGGCGTTCAGCACCTGAAACTGCTCGCTTCCCAGAAAATCCTGAATGCGCCGATTGACCGTGTTTTTATCTTCGTCGCTCAAGGTTTCCCAGAGTGCCCGCTCTCTTTTGATTCGCTCGTACGCGAGGCGTTCGCGCACGCGGTTCTGCAGATTGGCTAAGTGCTGCTCGTCGGCAACGAGGAACACGAGCGTGTTGCGGAAGGTGCGTGGCTTTTCACCTGCCGCGCCAAAGAGCGTATCCAGCAAGCGCTCCGTTTCGGGGTGAGCGCGTGTGTCATCGGGTGCCAGCACGCCCAGCTTCAGCTCGCGTGTGTCGGGAATGTCATCGGGGCGCTCAGAAAAGAGCAACACCTTCGGGAACGCGCTTCCTGCATACTTACGAATCGCCTCCCGAACCGCCTCATCCACCTCCGACTGAGTAATCTGTTCCTGCTTGTCCAGAACAATCTTGTTCAGATTCGGCTGGAGTCGGAACTGGTACAGCCCGTCTTCGTAGTGGAGGTACCAGAGCTTGCGGGTGAGCTGGTGTATCGCCTCGCCGAGTATCGCTGTTGGGAGGGTGGGTCGCAGGGCGCACAGGCGCAGTTCGGCTTCGGAGACGCCATGCTTCTCGCCCGCGCTGAACCCGCCAAAGAAGACGGCGGTCGCCAGCCCGCGCGCCACCTGATGCGCTTCATATTCCGCGCCCAGCTGCTTCTCCACCATCCGCGCCTGCGCCGAATCGCCGATGATGTCCCGCTGAATCACCGAGGCGAACCCGTTGCCGATGTGGCGCAATAACTCCTGCTGAATCGCGCCGTTCGCCAGATTGATGTGAACGGGCAAAATCAGCGGCTCCACCACACGACGCCGATAGAGGTCGCTCAACACCTCGCCCAGCAGTTTCAGCACGCCGCGCGTGCGCTGAAAAGTGGAAAACGACGCCCACTTCTCGTAAAGCAGGTCAATCACCTCAGGGTGGAAGGGATAGGCAAGGCGCATGCGTTCCCGATAGGCGTCAGTGCGCGCCTTTTCGGGGAGCTGCTCCGCATGCCGTTGATACAGCTCATAAAACGCATCCACCGTGCGGCGTACTTCTGTCGGGTCTGCAATCTCCCTGAACAGGCGCTGGCGAATCACATGGAAAAACTCATCCTGCTCTACAGGCGTGTAGATGGCTTGCACGCGCCCGAAAATCATCTCCAGCTGGCGTAGCACGCGCTCGCCCTCTTCCCCGTAGGGCGCGCTGCTGGGAAGCGTCGCCACCAGCACGCTGTGTGGGAGCGCTTTCACCACTTCGGTGAGCTGCTGGCAGAAGACCATCACCTGATCCTGGAAGTCGCGGGCGCTCACGGCGTAGGTAGCCAGCTCGTCCATCAGGATGAGCGTGGGGGCGTCTCCCAGCATCGCGCGCAGGTTCTCGGCGCCGGGCGCCCGACGCTTGCGGTCATGCTCTTCCAGCAGGTCGTATCGCCCCAGCTGCTCCGCAAACAGCCCCCAGGGGGTTTTGCCCCGAATCGTATCGTACTCTGTGCCAACGAAGGTGAGGATGCGCACTTCAGGCAGTTTGTCCACCTGAGCGCGTTCGAGCGTATGCCGAACCAGCGGCGCCTCGCGGTGCGTGTCGCCGTGCCGAAACAGGTGGTAGAGGCTAATCAGCGCGTGCGTCTTGCCCCCGCCAAAGGGCGTTTGCAGTTGAATCACCGCATCGCCATGCCCCGTGGTCAGGCGTCGCACCACCTGCGCGAGCAGATTCAACAGCCCTTCTGTCGGATAGGTCTGCTGGAAAAACTTTTCGGGGATGCGATATTCCAGCGCGCCGCGCTCCTGCAACACATCGCGCAGGTCCGCCGCGAACATCGAATCATCCAGCTCGCCCTGCAAAATGTCTTCCCTCGGAATCGCGACCTCATACCATGCTTTCATGGGGTCCACCCTCACGGAAAGTTATACCACATTCTGTGCAAGAGGTTCTCTGTGTTTCGCACAGGGAACCCTCTGTGGTATTTGCTCCTGAAGCGCCAGCGCAATCGCCCCCGATTCCCCCTCATCCAGCTGCAGTTTCAACAGGGACACCAGCCGCTCAACGAACGCCACTCGCACCTGAAGCCAGCCTTCCTGGAAGGCACGCTCTATCAGAGGTGTTTCGGGATAGTCTTGCCCCTGCTCAATGACCTCTCGCCAGACGGCTTGCGGCACCAGAACCTGCTGATGAAACTCCTGCAACAAGTGCAGACGCCCTATTTTAGCGAGATGAACGAGCGGCGATGCATTACTGACTGCGCTGGGCATAATCGAGATCTATTTGCAGGTCGTCTTCGGAGTAGTGGCGTGGAATCTGGCGCGCGGCGAGCATCTCGGCGAACTCGCGCACGCCGACGCCAGCCAGCAGGCGCGCTTTACCAAACGGCAAAATGCCGCGCGCGTAGAGCGCCAGCGCCAGCTCCTTCCGCAACTCCGATTCCGCTTCCTCCGGCGGCAGGCGCAACGCCAGAGAAACCTCCTCAGGTATCTCAATCCGCAACTGAGCCATCAAGGAAAGTATACCTGAATAAACGAAACGCCTCTTACACCTCCCAACGACGGCTGAAGCCCAGCAACCCCTGCATCAAACGACGCTCCGAATCCCCCTCCGGCAACGAATCCGCCACCGCCTGCGCCAACATCCACAACACCCGATCCCGATGCAAACC